>OMGL01001917.1_pt1 | contig 11658 bp, 8 predicted proteins | sample 1645831 | NCBI WGS metagenome assembly OMGL01 (sample SAMN00849301, study PRJEB25192) | human gut metagenome | reverse complement strand
CAGATAAATAGTGCAGAAATCGCAACGGCATATTCGGATTGCGGCTGGATTGCTGTTCAAACATATACAAATCCTGCCCAAACACAAATGAAGCATCATTCTTATATTTCATATACACACCACCCTTAAGAGTAGTAACAGTTAAATCATCTACATTAGTATAATTAGTGTCATTCAACCCATTATAAAGGTCCAGAAGATTATTCTTATCCCTATATAAAAGACAGAATACATTGTCTTTATATTGCCTTATTTCAGTTGATTGTCTGATTGCACCAGCATTTATACTGTTATTTTGTGGGTGTAAAGCTTGCTTAGTATTGTTAGTATAATTATTTAATTTTCTCATAAGTTCTCCAATCTTGGTAAATAATGTTAGATATCATATTTAGTTCAATAAAACACAATTACTTTAAATTGAAGAATTCATATCTTTATATTATCATTAGTAAATATGTATGACAAGCATATTAAAAATGTTGCATTATAAGTGGTTGTTTTATTGATTGTTAAATATGATAGCTGGATATTTGATATAGATATTTATAAATAGTCTATGTAGCATTAATATTTAATATATAAAATGTTATAAGATTATCTGTAAATAAAGATTATTTACATACAACACCCAATATTTATAACTGAATTATATTGAGTGTTGTACCTAGGTTAAAGTGTTATATACACAAGTAGTTAATGGTTCTTTAAGGCTTTGACAGCTTCATCTTTGGATAGCTGGTAATCTTCAATCAGTTTATTAACGATGTCATCATCTGATAGGTTCATATCTTTACATAGTTTTATAAAAGCATTGATACCTTTATTTAAGCCTTCTGCAAGTCCAAGTTGTCTACCCTCAGCGATACCCAATTGCCGTCCTTCTTCCTTAACGATTTCAAGATGACCTTCTTCGTCATATTCATAAATACTCACAGTAATCACTTCCTCCCTGTGATTTCTAAAAAATTCCGACAATACATTCTCAGCAATACACTCATCAACCGCTTCGGTAACAGCAGTACGGATATCAAGCCTTTCAACATCTGTCTTAACACGCACTTTATTAACGAATGACATATAGTCCTTAAGAGTTTCGCATTTAGAAAGAAATTCAGAGCTGTATGTCCGTGAATTGATGGTATTACCTGCATTGATATTCTTATTGGATTTATCAAAATCATATGATTGATTAATACCATTAATAATATCATTCTTCTCGTTATCCAATGATTTTTTATTAATAATAGCTCCCGTGTTAATATTAATAACCCTTATCATAAGCTCTAACTCTGGACAGTCAATTTCCTTCTCATACATATCAGATAATCGAAGAATACTCTCTGCTTCAAGCGGCTGTTTACCGTTATAAAATGTAACAAAATGTGGTACTGGAATTTTAAGCGTTGTACTCCTGTGCAAATCACTATTGTTATACATCTGTCTGTATACATCAGATAAATAGTGCAGAAATCGCAACGGCATATTAGGATTACGGCTTGACTGCTGTTCAAACATATACAAATCCTGCCCGAACACAAATGAAGCATCGTTTTTATACTTCATATACACGCCACCTTTAAGGGTGGTAACAGTTAAATCGTCTACATTAGTGTAATTCGTGTCATTATGTCTATATTCTATCATTGGGAAAAAGTTATGACAAGAAGAACAATATTGTTATTTGTGCTGGCTATGCACTAGATAATTAAGACTAATGATATATCATTATAATAAAATATTACGCGTAATATATATTATATATAACATACATACAATACAAATGCAATACTAAAAAGATGAAAAATAAAAAAAGGAAATTATCTGTTTTTGTTGAATATTTAAAAAGTAGGCAGTTTTTTGGCGTTTGTATGCGTGATTATGTATTGCGCAGAAATGAGGGTGAAGTATGAATATCAGAGAACAGCAGGAGAGCAGAGAACACGAGTATATGAGTCCATATGCCAGTTTCAGTGATGAATCAAGGGGCAGGGATAAGCCAGAGCCACAGTGCGATATGCGCACGATTTATCAAAGGGACAGGGATAGAATATTACATAGTAAGTCATTTAGAAGACTGAAGCATAAGACACAGGTATTTCTTGCACCAGAGGGAGATCATTACAGGACAAGACTTACCCATACGCTGGAGGTTGCCCAGATAGCAAGAAGCATTTCAAGAGCGTTAAGACTTAACGAAGATTTGACAGAAGCTATTGCACTGGGACATGATCTGGGGCATACGCCATTTGGACACGCAGGTGAGAGAACGCTTAATGAGATATGTCCGTTAGGGTTCAGTCATTACAGGCAGAGCATAAGAGTTGTTGAATTCTTGGAAAAAGATGGAGCAGGACTTAATCTTACGTGGGAAGTAAGAGATGGCATTGTTAATCATAGAACAGCAGGCCGCCCATCAACGCTGGAAGGCAAGGTAGTAAGGCTTTCCGATAAGATTGCATACATCAACCACGATATAGATGATGCCATAAGGGCAAGGATATTTTCCGAGGACTATATACCTAAGGAATATACAGACGTGTTGGGAACAACTACCAAGAGCAGGCTTAATACGCTTATAAGCGATATAATAAAGTGCAGTATTGACAAGGATGATATTATAATGTCTGATACGGTACATAAGGCGATGACAGATTTAAGGCAGTTTATGTTTGACAAATTGTATACCAATCCAGCCGCAAAGAGCGAGGAAGTTAAGGTGTGCAAGCTCATAACAGAACTTTATAATTATTATATTGATAATATTGAGGAGCTTCCTGACAATTACAAACGCTTCATATATGAAAGAGGCGAGAAGCCAGAGCGGGTTGTATGCGATTATATAGCAGGAATGAGCGACCAGTATTCTATAAGCAGGTTTGAGAATATATTTGTTCCTAAAGCCTGGAAAGGCTAGAAAGAAGAGTTAATAATGTATTCAAGTGAAGTAATAGAAGAGGTAATATCAAGAAATGATATAGTTGATGTTATTTCAGGATATATAAAACTTAAGAAAAATGGCAGTTCATATGTAGGGCTTTGTCCATTCCATAATGAGAAGTCACCGTCATTTTCTGTGTCTGGCACGAAGCAGATGTATCACTGCTTTGGCTGTGGAGTTGGAGGAAATGTAATAACATTTGTAATGGAATATGAGAATTATACATTTCCAGAAGCAGTAAAAATGCTTGGAGAACGTGCAGGAATGGAACTTCCTGAGACAGATTATTCCGCAGAGGACAGAAAAGACAGGGATATAAAGACAAGGCTTTTGGAGATTAATAAAATAGCGGCGACTTATTATTATCATCAGTTAAAGTCAGAAGCTGGAAAGTCAGGGCTTGATTACCTTGTAAAGAGAGGTCTGTCGGATAAGACTATCAACAGCTTTGGACTGGGATATGCACCGCAGTCAACGGGTGAGCTGTATCGTATGTTAAAGGATAAAGGTTATGATGATGGGATTCTAAAAGAATCGGGTCTTTTTACATACGAAAAAGGTGTGAGGGATAAGTTCTGGAACAGGGTAATATTCCCTATAATGGATATTAATAATAAGGTTATAGGCTTTGGCGGAAGAGTAATGGGAGATGCGAAACCTAAGTATCTTAATTCGCCAGAGACCAAGCTGTTTGATAAAAGCAGGAATTTGTATGGGCTGAATGCGGCAAGAACAGCAAGAAAGAATAACCTTATAATATGTGAGGGCTATATGGATGTAATATCCCTTCATCAGGCTGGATTTACGCAGGCAGTGGCATCGCTTGGAACGGCACTGACACCGGGACACGCACGACTTATGAAAAGGTATACTGACAATGTTCTTATAACCTATGATAGTGATGAGGCAGGTGTGAAAGCTGCGTTAAGGGCAATTCCGATACTTAAAGAGGCAGGTTTGTCCACAAGAGTTATTAATATGCGGCCATATAAAGACCCTGATGAATTCATCAAGGCATTAGGTACAGAAAGCTTTCAGGACAGAATAGATAAGGCACAGAACAGCTTTATGTATGAAATTGGAATAATAGAGAAGAATTATAACAGAAGTGATCCTGAGGGCGAAACGTCATTTGAGAAAGAAGTAGCTTCCAGGCTTGTTGTATTTAAGGAAAAGCTTGAGAGGGAGAATTATCTTAAGGCGGTGTGCAGGCAGTATATGATTCCGGAAGACGGAATGAGGGATATGGTCATAAGGCTTGGAAGCAATGAAGGCATTATGGCAAAGCACGACACATATACGGCTAAGGAGAATACTCCTATAAGGAAGAAACGCGAAAATGGCGTAAGACAGGCAGAGAAGATTTTGCTGACGTGGATGATTGAAGATGGTGACATTTATGAGAAGGTCAGTAAGTTTATAAGTCCTGATGATTTTGTAGATCCGGTATTTAAAGATGTAGCAGCTAAGATATATGAACAATACGAGACTGGGCAGATTAATCCTGCGGCGATTATCAGTTCATATATGGATACAAGTATGCACAATGAAATAGCGGCTATGTTTAGTGCAGAATTAAGTGACTCCCTTAACAAGCTTGAGAGGGAGAAGACGCTTAATGATACAGTTATAAAGGTCAAGAAGAATAGTCTTGATACTAAGCTTGATAATGCTACAGATGCAAGAGCTATGCAGGACATTATCAATCAGCAGATGAAGCTTAATAATATTCATATTAATTTGTAATATATGCGAAAGGTGGACCATTGTAATGGCAGATAAGAAGGAAAACTTAATCGAAGAAGAAGTAAAAGAAACTAAAAAAGCAACAAGAAAGAAGAAATCAGACGAAGATAGTGCTAAGAGCACAGCCAAGAAGCCAAGAAAAGGCAAGGAAGGTGCAGAAGCTGAACTTACAGAAGAAGAAAAAGCACAGGCTATTCAGGAAAAATTTATGGAAAAATGCAGAGGAATACTTGCAATAGCTAAGAAGAAAAAGAATGTCCTTGATTATAAGGAAATTATGAACTATTTTCAGGATACTGATTTTGAAGCAGATAAAATGGAAAAGGTATTTGAATTCCTTGAAGCTTGTAATGTAGATGTTAAGATGAATGATGATGAAGTTGAGGAGGACGATATCCTTCTTGATGATGAAGATGATATAGATATTGAAAAGATTGATTTATCTGTACCAGATGGTATTGGTCTTGAAGATCCTGTAAGAATGTACTTAAAAGAGATTGGTAAAGTTCCACTTTTAAGTGCAGAGGAAGAGATTGAGTACGCTAAGAGAATGGAACAGGGTGATGAGGAAGCTAAGAAAAGACTAGCAGAGGCTAACTTACGTCTTGTTGTAAGTATTGCAAAACGTTATGTTGGAAGAGGAATGCAGTTCCTTGACCTTATTCAGGAAGGTAACCTCGGTCTTATTAAGGCTGTTGAAAAGTTCGATTACCGTAAGGGATATAAGTTCTCAACATATGCTACATGGTGGATAAGACAAGCTATAACTCGTGCTATAGCAGACCAAGCAAGAACTATAAGAATTCCTGTTCATATGGTTGAAACTATAAATAAATTAATAAGAGTATCAAGACAACTACTTCAAGAATTAGGAAGAGATCCAAAGCCTGAAGAAATAGCTAAAGAAATGGATATGACAGAGGATAAAGTAAGAGAAATAATGAAAATAGCTCAAGACCCAGTATCACTTGAAACACCTATAGGTGAAGAAGAGGATAGCCATTTAGGAGATTTTATACCAGATGACGATGCACCAGCACCAGCAGAAGCTGCAGCATATTCATTATTAAAAGAACAAATAGAAGACGTATTAGGTTCTTTAAATGAAAGAGAGCAAAAAGTATTAAAATTAAGATTTGGTCTTGAAGATGGACGTGCTAGAACTCTTGAAGAGGTAGGTAAAGAGTTTGATGTAACAAGAGAAAGAATAAGACAAATAGAAGCTAAAGCTTTAAGAAAATTAAGACATCCAAGTAGATCTAAAAAACTTAGAGATTATTTAGACTAGAATAAATATATAAATACAAAAATTCGCCTTTTGGGGCGAATTTTTGTAGCATATAGGAAATTATATATACAATATATATAGTTAATACTAGTAATTAATTATTTTTCATCAATTTACTGATATTTAAAATTACTTTTTAGATATTAGTGATTGTATAATAGTTGTATTTCAAATTTAAAATATAAATACTGTTATTATAATTGGAATAAAGAAGTATTGCTTAGTAAGAAAGGAAATTACATATGAAATTAACAGATAGATTATTAAAAATAGCAGATTTAGTTACAAAAGGTAAAAAAATAGCAGATATAGGTACGGACCATGGATATATACCTGTATATTTATTAAATAAAGGACATGTTGACTTTGCAATACTTGCAGATGTAAATAAAGGACCTCTAGAAAATGCGAGAAGTGAAGTAAGGCATAATAATTTAACTGATAAAGTAGATTTAAGATTAGGTTCTGGTATAGAGGTACTTAATGAAAATGAAGTAGATGAAGTAATAATAGCTGGTATGGGAGGAATATTAATAAGTGAGTTACTAGAAGCTAAAAAGAGTGTAGCTCATAACTTAGATAAATTAATTCTTCAACCTATGCAAGCTCAAGATGAACTTAGAAAATATCTTTTAAATAATGGATATGAAATATTAGATGAAGTTTTAGTTAAAGAAGACTTTAGAATATATGAAATAATAGTAGCTAAGTATACTTCAAAAAATACTGTTGTAGATGATGAAATATACTATGAAGTTGGTAAAAAGCTTATAGAAAATAAAGACCCATTATTAAATGAATTTATAGATAAAAAAATATTTATGTATAATTCAATACTTAAAAAATTAGAAGGTAAAACTGGTGAAGAGATAGAAAAGAAAATAAAGATAAGTACTGAGAAAATTTCAAAACTTGAAAATTTAAAAAAATAAAATAAAGGGGTATAGTATGTTATTAAAAACAATTATAAAAAAGATAGAGTCTAAATATCCATTAAACTTAGCTTATGATTGGGATAATGTAGGTCTTTTAGTTGGAGACTTTGATATGAATGTAGAGAAGGTTTTAGTTGTTCTTGAAGCAAATGAAAAAGTTATAGATGAAGCTATAGAAAATAACATAGATTTAATAATAACTCATCATCCATTTATATTTAAAAAAATGAACAAGATAAATACCATGGATTTAAAAGGGAAGCTAATACATAAACTTATAAAAAATGATATAGCTCTTTATTCTATGCATACAAATTTTGATATAGCCTATGATGGATTAAACGATTATTTCATGAAGTTAATGGGATTTGAAAATTCAAAAGTATTAGAGGTAACTAATACTGAAACTTTATATAAATTAGCTGTATACGTGCCTAATACACATGTAGATAAAGTTAAAAATGCATTATCTGATGCAGGTGCAGGTCATATAGGTAACTATAGTCACTGTAGTTTTAGTTCTCAAGGTATAGGTAGTTTTAAACCACTTGATAATGCTAATCCCTATATAGGAAGTTTGGGAGAAGTAGAGCTAGTTGAAGAAGTTAAAATAGAAACTATAGTACCTAACAAAACGTTAGGGGGGGTAATAAGTTCTATGATAAAAGCTCATCCTTATGAAGAAGTTGCATATGATATATATAAACTTGAGAATAAAGGAAACTCTGTAGGTTTAGGAAGAATAAGCAAATTACAAGATAGTATAACTTTAAAGGAATTATGCAATAGTATAAAAGAAAAGCTTAATATGGAACATATCAGAGTTGTTGGTAATCTTAATGATAAAATAAATAAGGTTGCAGTAGTTACTGGATCTGGAGCAGATATGTTCAAAAAAGCCAAGAGAAGCGGTGCAGATGTATTAATAACTGGAGATATGAAATATCATGATGCTCAAGATGCACTAGATATAGGAATGAATGTAATTGACTGTGGACATTTTGAGACAGAAGATATATTTAAAGATGCAATTAGTATTTATTTAGAGGATATTGAAGGGATAGAAGTTATAAAAAGTAATGTTAATTTAAATCCATTTAAAATAATATAATAAAATGAAAGTGCCATAAAAATAATTTATGGTACTTTTATTTATTTTACGATAGTTATTTAGTTATATTATTTTTTTGTAAAAGTTTCTTTACTTCATATACATCAGATTCAATTAAAGTATTAGCCTGTTCAGATATTATTTTATTATTAGCTAACTCTGATAATTTAGATATTGCTAATTCTTTTTTATATTCTCATGGTAACTCAGAGTTTAGTTGCTTAATAGCCATAACAATTTGTTTTGCAAGGTTATAGTAGTCTTTAAGTTTTTGACTTGCTATTTTTTCGTTTAAATAATTTACTAAAAAAACTATAGCTACAGTTATAATAAAGGTTATTATAGTTAACAATGGATTAAATAAAATAGAATCAAAAATTAAACCTTCTTTCTTAATTTGATGTAAAAAAAATGAAATTTTAAAATATAATTATTTTTATTTTAATAATACAAATACTATTAGTGTAGTATATGACATTTAAGAAGGAGAAGTGCTATGATAAAATATCTTGTTAAAAGAACAGTCAAAAATGAAATGTTAGAAAATAGTAAAAAAATAGCTTTTTATACAGGAATAGCAGCAGTATCCACAGTTGGAGGATATATTTCGTATAAAGCTATAAAGAAAATGAGAAGTAGAAAAGAAGATGAGATAGAATATTTAGAGTATGAAGAATACGATTCTGATGATCTAGAAAATGAGTTAGAAAAAGATGAATTAAAAGAAAAAGTAGAAGAATTTAATTCTAGAAGAATTTGTCATGAGAACTGTGAAGATGCATCACCAGGAGAAATAGAGAAACATATAAATTCTATAAAAGATGATAAAGAAAATATGAAGATAGATACAGATGAATATAAAAGTGTAGAATATGAAAACTATGAAGATGATATAGAAGAATAAAAAGGCTAAAAGCCTTTTTATTCTTATTGATAAAATAAACCTTGTAAAATATAAAAGATACTTTACAAGGTTTATTTTGATTAGGGTTAACATCCAAAAAATTATCAAGATTACTATAATGTAGTGGAATATTTTTATAAAGACTATAAAAATAAAAAGCTTAGTCAAACTTTGACTAAGCTTTTAGTATTTTAATGTCCAGTTAAATCACTTTCGTTAAATCTATCTTGAATCTTTTCAGTAACTTTATTTATCGGTTTTTTAAAGAATACTGTAAATATTACAAATACAACAATAAATATTGCTAAAGTAGAGATATCTTTTGTTAAATTTGGCATATATATTCCACCAACTGCTTCACGCATAGCAGATATTGCATATGTGAATGGTAATAGTGGATAAACATTTTGGAAAAATTGTGGAGTAACTTGTATAGGGAATGTTCCTCCTGATCCTGCAACTTGTATAACTAATAGTACAACTCCTATTGCTTTTCCAACATTTCCAAATATAGAAACTAAAGAGTAAACAATAGCTGTAAATACTATACTTGTAAATACTGATATTAGGATAAATAATGGTATATTAACTGCTTGTACTTTTAGGAAATATATATCACCTAAACTTACGATAAGAGCCTGAATTATAGTCAATGTTAAGAATGTAAGTCCTCTACCAAAATAGACTTCATTTGGTTTATAATCACCATGTACATTTGTAGATAGTAAAGACATTAAAAGTAATATACCTACCCATAAAGATAAAACTGTATAAAATGGTGCCATAGCTGAGCCATAATTTTTTATAGGATATAATCTATTTTCAACTAAATCAACAGGTTGTTTTAAGAAGTCAGAACGTTTTAAAACATCACTCTTAAGTAATGATATAAGTTCATTTACTTCATTACTATTATTTATTTTTTTCATAGAATCTACAAGGGTATCTACTACAGATTTAGCATATGGTAGCTTTTCTTTTATAAATGATGCACCTTTTTCAGCACTACCACTAAAAGATAACGTAGTATTTAATATATCTTCAACTGCTGGTAATTTTTTTTCAGCACTATCTAATACTGCTATTATATTGTCTGCAACTTTAAAACTATCTTCTATAATATTACTTATAGGATCTTGTATTTTTGAATCAAAATTATTTAATATAGATGATGTTATTGTATTTACATCACCTATAACTTTTAATAAGTTATTTAAATTAGTTAAAGGTGGTTTTTCTCCATTAGCCACTTGGTTTTTAATAGTTTGTAGTGAGCTAACTGCTGTATCTAATTTAGCACTTATACTGTTAAGTGAATCTATTACACTTTTTAACTGGTTACCAGGAACAAGTTTGTTTAATTTTTCTAAAAACTTAGTTAAAGTATTTGTACTAGATGCTAAGTCTGATAACTTAGTAGATAAATTATCTATAAGTTGAGGAGCTGATTCAGAACCTTTATTTATAGCATCTATTAAATCTGAAACTGCATTTTTAGCATTTGATGATATTTCTGATATTAATCCTAAATCATTTTTTAGAATAGGAGAAAGTTGACTTAATCCTGTTTTTGAATCATTTAAAAAGCTTTTTATATCAGACGATAAGTTTTTAGAATTAGTAATAGTATCTTTTATAAGAGGCATATCATTTTGTATGTCTTTAATTATATCTGATACTTTATCAGTTGCATCAACAGCAGTATCAACAACCTTATCTATATCTTTAAACTTACCTTGTACTTCAACTAAATTATTTTCTAAAGTTGATAGTTTAGGTAATTGTTTTTCAATTTCTATTCCTGCTTCCTTAAATGCCTTTAAAACCACTTCACTTACTGTTTTAACAACAGTTTGGTTTACTTCATTTTGAATAGTTGTAGCTCCTTTACTTGTAATTTTAGGGGCTATAGCATTTATTTTTTCGTTTACTGTATATATTATAGTACCTTTTTTTATATCTTTAGAAACTAAAGAAGTTAAATTCTCAGAAAAGTTTGAAGGTATTTCTATGTACGCATAATATTTACCAGAATTTACACCTTCTAGGGCTTTTTTTCTATCTACGAATTTCCAACCTAAATCTTTATTAGTTTTAAGTTCTTTTACTAGTTCATCACCCATATTTACCTTTTTATTCATTATTTCTGCACCAGAATCTTCATTTATAACTGCAACAGAAATATTTCCTGTGTTACCGTATGGATCCCATGAAGCTTTTATATTAAACCATGCATAAAGTGATGGTAATATACATAGGCCAATTATGATAACTAATAAAACCTTATTAGTGAAAATATCTTTTAAGTCATTTTTATATATCTTGAAAATATTTTTCACTTAAATCACCTCCAAGTTAAAATAAAGTTAGGAATCAAACTATATTCATTATAAATGGAAAATTAAATATAGTAAAGTTACAATTTGGTATCTTTTTTGACAAAAAAATACAAATTAATAAAAATATAAATTTTTATAAGAGAATCAATCTTTTTAAAAAGTTGAGTTATTTAATTGTATTTTATGTAATTTAAAGAATTTTATAGTATTTATATAAAATAAAATAGGTAAGTAAAAAATTTTTACTTACCTATTAAAAAATAAATAGATTTGAAATTATTTGAGTATGTTCATTTAATATATTTAGCCCTATTAGAATTAATATAATACCACCTATTATCTGGGCATAATTTTTGAATACAGATCCAATTTTTTTACCAATTAATACCCCTATAAA
>OMGL01001914.1_pt1 | contig 11671 bp, 10 predicted proteins | sample 1645831 | NCBI WGS metagenome assembly OMGL01 (sample SAMN00849301, study PRJEB25192) | human gut metagenome | reverse complement strand
GATTCTCTTCCTGTTCTTCTGTGCTGGCGTCCTTCATATAAGAAAGGCATGATAACATTGATACGACGTGCCTTTCCAGTTGCAGCAGCAATGATTCTTTTAAGATCCTGATAATGATCGTCAGGTGACATACTGTTTTCCCTGCCGAAATAGTTGTATGTGCAGCTATAGTTTCCTACGTCGCAGAGAATGAAAAGATCGTCGCCTCTGATAGATGACTTGATAAGACCCTTGCCGTCACCGGAAGAAAATCTAGGACAAACAGCCTCAACAAGGAAAGTATCCTTAACAAATTCGTTTTCGTTAGCCCATTTTGTAAGATAACCGTCTACCTTCTTGCCAAGCTCGGAAGCGCCTGCCATAGCAATAAGACCAAGCGGTGCAACTCTTGAGTCATTGTCGAACAATACATTGTCAGCATTACCCATTATTATCATATCCTCCAATACTAATTGTTGTCTGACCTCAGGTCAGTACGAAACATAACAATATACATATATTATACTTTATAAATCCCGATTTTACAATAGCTTTTTTGCAAATAATAAATTTTTCTCACTTTTCACAAAAAACACACTGTTACTGCGGCACATTTAGACACAAAAATCAAGTAAACGTTTCCTAACCGCACGACAGGTAAACTTTTTTTGCATATATAAAAAAGTCCTTGCGTTTTTGGATAAAATGATATATAATAAAATAGAATAGGTATGTGTGCAGTATATTGCACACAACTGACAGAATTATTGAAGGAGTTAATGATATGACAAAAGCACAAAGATATTTCATGGAAATAAAGGATAAGAGAGTAGCGTTCATAGGAACGGGCGTAAGCCATCTGGAGCTTATAAAGCTTTTTCTCTCAAAAGGCATAAGATGCGTTGTCTGCGATAAAAAGACAGAGGACGAATTTGACGAGCTTATTTATGAGGAGCTTTCCGCAAAGGGCTGTGAGTTCTCATTGGGCGAGCATTATCTTGATATCATCTTTAACTGCGATATAGTTTTCAGAACACCCGGTATGTACTATAATGATGAAACTATCACAAAGGCAAGAAAAGCAGGCGTTGCCATTACATCAGAAATGGAAACTTTCTTTGACCTCTGCCCATGCAAGATATACGGTGTAACAGGCTCAGACGGAAAGACTACCACGACTACCCTTATCAGCGAAATGCTCAAAGCCGAGGGCAAACGTGTCCATATCGGTGGAAATATCGGCAAGGCTCTTCTGCCTATAGTTGAAACAATGTCCGACAGTGACGTTGCAGTAGTTGAGCTTTCAAGCTTCCAGCTTATCTCAATGAGACAGTCGCCAAACGTTGCCGCAATCACAAACATCACTCCAAACCACCTGAACGTTCACGGAACAATGGAGGAGTATATCGGTGCAAAGGCTAACCTTATCGCTCATCAGAACGGATACTCAAGAACTGTACTCAACGAAGATAACGAGGAAACTATAAAGCTTGCAGACCTCGTAAGAGGAAAGCTTGTCACATTCTCTCTAAAGCACCCTGTTCAGACAGGCGCATATCTTAATGACGACGGTATGCTTTGCTACACGGAAAAGGGTAGAACTACAGAGATAGTGCACAAGGACGATATAAGGATACCTGGTATCCACAACGTTGCGAACTATCTCACAGCTATCGCCGCAGTTTGGGGCGAGGTATCTATCCAGAGCATAGTTCAGGTAGCAAAGAACTTCGGCGGCGTTGAACATAGAATTGAATTTGTAAGAGAGATAGACGGTGTTAAGTGGTATAACGATTCTATCGCAACAAGCCCTACAAGAGTTATCGCAGGACTTAATTCATTCAATCAGAAGCTTATTGTTATTGCAGGCGGCTATGACAAGAAGATACCTTTTGAGCCTCTTGCCGAGCCTGTGAACAAGAACGTAAAAATACTCATTCTTCTTGGCGCAACAGCAGACAAGATAGAAAAGGCTGTTACAGAAAGCCCGCTCTATCCTGAAAGCGGTCTTAAGATAGTAAGAGTAAAGACACTTGAAGAAGCTGTCCTTACAGCACAGAAAATGGCTGAAAAGGGCGATGTTGTTACACTTTCACCTGCCTGCGCAAGCTTTGACCTCTATCCTAACTTTGAGGCAAGAGGCAGACATTTCAAGCGACTTGTGAACGAACTCTAATTTTATAAAAAGCAGGGATATGTATTATGGATACATTTGAGATACTGTCACAGCTTTGCTCTGCGGCAGGTGTATCGGGAGCGGAAGGCTCAGCGGCTGAGGCTGCGGCAAAGCTCCTTGAAAAATACGGCGAAGTCACCTTGGATAACGCTCTTGGCAGCGTTATCTGCAAGGTTGGAAGCTGGGAGGACGGCAAGCCTGTTATGCTTCTTGACGCCCATATAGACGAGATAGGCATGATAGTCACATACATCACAGAGGACGGCTTTTTGAAAATATCAGGCTGCGGTGGCCTTGATACAAGGCTTCTTTTGGCTCAGCAGGTGACAGTTTACGGCAAAGAAAAGCTCACGGGCATCGTGACTTCAACTCCGCCTCACCTTGAAAAAGACAGCTCTGTCGCGCCTGACCTTGACAGCGTTTTCATAGATATAGGTTTCACGAGCCGTGAAAATGCAGCAAAGTATGTTTCTCTTGGTGACAGAGTGCTTATAGAAAACAAAGCCGAAAGGCTCGCAGGAAGCCGTGTGACATCTAAAGCAATTGACGACAGGTCAGGCTGTACGGCTATCCTAAAGACTTTGGAGCTTCTCAATGGTCAGCAGACAGCTTATAATATCGCAGTGTGCTTTTCAACTCAGGAAGAAGTTGGCGAGCGTGGTGCAAAAACAACAGCATATGATATCGGTGCAGACTATGCGATAGTGGTGGACGTTTCCTTTGCAAAGACCCACTATGAGAGCGAGGAAGAGTGCGGCATAATGGGCAAGGGAGCGATGATAGGAATTGCTCCGTCCCTTTCACGAGAGATGTCAGATGGCTTTATTAGCCTTGCAGAAGAAAAGGGCATACCATATCAGCTTGAAGTCATGAGTGGAAAAACAGGCACAAATGCCGACGCTATCGGTGTGAGCGGAAGCGGAACAAAAGCCGTTACCATATCCATTCCGGAAAAGCATATGCACACGCCTGTGGAGATAGTGGATATAAACGATATTGATAATACGGCTCTGCTTATTGCAGAATATCTGAAAAGAGTGTAGATATTTATGTTGGATAAACTGAAAGACCTCTGCCTCCTTGACGGCATTTCAGGCGACGAGGGAGCGGTAAGAGAATATATAATAGATAAAATAGGCGATAAAGCTGAAATAAAGGTGGATAACCTTGGCAATGTCATAGCTTTCTGTAAGGGCAAAAAGGCGCCTAAAAACAAGATAATGGTGTCTGCTCATATGGACGAGGTTGGCATGATAGTTACCTATGTGAATTCTGACGGCACGCTGAAAGTGTCATCAGTTGGCGGTGTTGACCCGAGAGTTGTTTTCGGCAGACGTGTCAAAGTTGGCAGGAATAACGTCCTTGGCGTTGTTGGCGGAAAGGCTATCCATAATCTCACAGCTGAGGAGAGAAAAAAGTCTGTGCCTTTTGATAAGCTTACCGTAGATATAGGTGTTGACAGCCGTGAGGAAGCCTTAAAGCTTGTGCGCCTTGGGGACAGTGTGAGATTTGTTTCCGATTTTGTAGAGTTCGGCGAGGGCTTCGTGAAGTGCAAGGCTATAGACGACAGAGCAGGCTGTGCAATAATGCTCAGAATGATAGAAGAGGGCGTAGAGTATGACACATATTTCACCTTCGTGGTGCAGGAAGAGATAGGTCTGCGAGGCTCGACCTGTGCGGCGTTTACTGTTGCGCCTGATTATGCAGTGGTGCTTGAATCCACAACTGCGGCGGATATTCCATCGGCTTCTGGAGAGAAAAGGGTATGTGAGCTTGGAAAAGGTCCTGTTGTTTCATATATGGACAGACACACAATGTATGACCGTGAGCTTTTTGAGCTTGCATTTTCTGCGGCAGAAGATAACGGCATACCATGCCAGACCAAAACAATGGTGGCAGGAGGAAATGATGCAGGTGCGATACACGTTTCACGTGGCGGCGTAAAGACTGCCGCAGTGTCGCTCCCTTGCAGATATCTTCATTCTCCAAGCTGCGTGATAAATAAGGCGGACTTTGAGAACGCTTATGTTCTTACAAAATTGATCTTGGATAGGACTTATAACAAATGATCTATGAAACCAAAGAGATCAGCTCAGAACTGCTGAGCGGTCTTAAACCTAACAATTATACAAGGCGTATAAAGTCGCACTTTGCGGCATACGGCACAGGGTATGATTTTCTGCATTTCTATGCCGTTGAGGAAAGCGGAGAAAAGTTTGGTATCATATCAGTATTCAACGCCTCTATGATGATATCGACTTTCAAGGATAAGAGATTTGACGATAAGGTATTGGGCGAGCTTGCGGGGTTTATCCTTATGAATAAGCCTGCCGCAGTGGAGTTCGAGGCGGAGTATTCAGACAAGCTTGCAGAACTCACTAAGGCAGAGTATAAGGGTGACAAAAGGACGGAGTTCAGCTTTGTTGCAAAGAACGATATCCCACCCCTTGACGTGAACGAGCTTCCAAAACTCGATGATGTTTTCAGGATACTCGCACCGTGTTTCCCTGCAATAAAAAATTCCTATGAGCTGTGGCTTACGGATACTTCCCACAGAGTAAGAAGAGGACTTTCGCAGTCGTTCCTGCTTGGAAACTACACCACTGCCACCATACAGTATATCATAGATGGAGTGGCACTTGTGGGACACGTTGGAACGATACCTGAGGAGCGTGGAAAATTCCATGCAAGACAGCTTTTGTATTGGATAGGTGAAAAGCTCACACAGGACGGCTTTCAGGTCAGATTGTTTGCAAGACCCCATAGAGTGAGCTATTATGAGGAGATAGGCTTTAAAGCCTGCGGAATAGATCTTGTATTGGAGAGAATAGAAAATGAATGAATGTATATTTGATATAGACCCAAAGCTTTTATCTCTTGCCTCCGAGGCAGAGAATGAGTGCAGGGAGATGTTTGAGAAAATAGACAGCAACGCCGAGTATAACGGACAGAAAGTGCTGAAAGCTTTTATCGACAATCGTGTAAGCGAGGGCTGTCTTAAAGGCACAACAGGTTACGGATACGGCGACATGGGCAGATACTATAGACAAGGTGTTCGCTCAGGCACTGGGTGGCGAAGACGCTTTGGTAAGACACACTTTTGTGAACGGTACTCACGCACTGTCAACAGCGCTTTTCGGGGTGCTAAGAAGTGGTGACACAATGCTTGCCTGCACAGGAAAGCCATATGATACTCTTGAGGAGATAATCGGTATCAGAGGTGAAAAGGGCAACGGCTCACTTATTGATTTCGGTGTAAAGTATGAGCAGGTAGACTTGGTGGACGAGATGTACCCTGATTATGACGAGATAGCAAAGAAAGCCGTTGGCGCAAAGATAGCCTATATCCAGCGTTCAAGAGGCTATTCTCTCAGACCGTCACTGACAGTGGAGATAATCGGAAAGATAGCAGAAACAGCAAAGAAAGCTAATCCAGATATAATCGTCATGGTGGATAACTGCTACGGTGAGTTTGTTGAAAGAAAAGAGCCACTGAGCGGTGGTGCAGATATCATAATAGGCTCGCTTATCAAAAATCCGGGCGGTGGAATTGCTTCTACAGGCGGATATATCTGCGGCAGAGCAGACCTTGTGGAAAAGTGTGCCGATAGGCTTACCTGCGTTGGCATGGGCAAGGAAGTTGGTTGTTCACTTAACCAGAACAGAGAAATGCTCCTTGGCTTTTTCTTAGCACCACAGGTGGTTGCTTCTGCCCTTAAAACATCAGTTTTCGCCTGCCGTTTCTTTGAAAAGCTTGGCTACAAGACCCTTCCTGAAAGTGGCGAAACAAGAACGGATATAATCGCATCTATACTTCTTGAGAACGAGGAAAACCTCGTGGCTTTCTGTCAGGGAATACAGAAAGGCTCGCCAGTTGACAGCTATGTTACTCCAGAGGCATGGGATATGCCGGGCTATGACAGCAAGGTTATAATGGCGGCAGGAGCATTCACAATGGGTGCGTCCATAGAGCTTTCAGCAGACGCCCCTATAAGACCGCCGTTTGCCGCATGGCTTCAGGGCGGTATCACATACCCAACAGGCAAAGCAGGCGTAATGCTTGCCGCACAGGAGATGTATAACAAAGGTTTACTTAGAATATAAGATTTGACTGGAAAGGAATGATATTCAATGGCAGAGATATTCAGCGTTACTGTCGAGGAGATAATCAAACAGCTTAATATGGAGATAATCTATGCTCCTGAGAACATCAGCAGCCTTGTTGTTACTGAGAATGATTGTAACAGACCTGGACTTCAGCTTATGGGATTTTATGAGTATTTCAATGCAGAGCGTGTTCAGATATGCGGAAATATGGAGTTTGCTTATCTTGCTTCACTTGACGAGAAAACAAGATATGAGAGGATAGACGCTCTTTTTGCTACAAAGATACCGCTTTTTATCGTGGCAAGAGGTCATGAACTTTACCCTGAAATGGTTGAGATAGCCAAGAAATACGGTGTACCTATCGCAAGAACTCAGGACAGCACAACAGCTTTTATCGCCGCACTTATCGGCTATTTGAACGTTGAACTTGCTCCAAGAATAACACGCCACGGCGTTCTTATCGAAGTATACGGCGAGGGTATCCTTATCGTGGGAGAGAGCGGTGTTGGTAAGAGCGAAACCGCTATCGAGCTTGTAAAGAGAGGTCACAGACTTGTGGCTGACGATGCCGTTGAGATAAGAAAGACATCAAACAGAACGCTTGTCGGCTCTTCACCTGATAATATCCGTCACTTCCTTGAACTGAGAGGTATCGGTATCATCAACACAAGACGTCTGTTCGGTATGGGTGCTGTAAAGGTCAGCGAGAAGATAGACCTTATCGTAGAGCTTGAGCCATGGGACAGCACAAAGATATACGACAGAATGGGCGTAGACAACGAGTATACTACTATCCTCGGCATCAAGATACCGAGCCTTACCATTCCTATAAAGCCGGGCAGAAACCTTGCTGTTATCCTTGAAGTTGCGGCTATGAACAACCGTCAGAAGAAAATGGGTTATAATGCTGCCGCTGAACTTTTGCAGAATCTTGGTCTGCAAATGGACAAGAAAGACAAGGTCAAGAACTGGGATAATTTCTAAAAACACGCATATACTTTTTTTTAATAGGAGATAGATCATAATGCACTTACAGGGAGATATGCACACGCACACTATAGCTTCAACTCATGCTTACTCCACCATAACAGAGAACTGCCAGTGGGCTGAAAAATACGGAATGAAAGGCATAGCAATGACAGACCATGCCATGAAAATGCCTGACTCGCCTCATATCTGGCATTTTGTGAACCTTGGCATACTGCCGAGAAAGATAAACGGGATAACCATCCTCAGAGGTATAGAGGCTAACGTTGTGAGCGATGACGGAGAGCTTGATACAAGCGAAAAGCTGCTTTCAGGACTTGAATGGGTGGTGGCGTCTATGCACAGTGCCTGCTATACTCCCTCGACACCTGAGAACCACACTAAAAGCTGGCTGAAAGTCGCACAGAACCCTCAGGTGGATGTTATAGGTCACTGCACCACCGCACCTTTTATGTTCGATTATGAAAAGGGCGTAAAGGCGTTCAAGGAGTACGGCAAGCTTGTGGAGATAAACGAAAGCTCATTTGCGTGCAAAAGGTCGCCCAGAAGAAACGTAGTGGAGCTTTTGAAGCTTTGCAAAAAGTATGAAGTGCCTGTGGTCTTTGATTCAGACTGCCATTTCTGTCAGCTTATCGGTCAAACACCGAAAGTGGCAATGATAGCGGAGGAACTTGATTTTCCTGAGAAGCTTATCATGAACAGTGATTGGGAAAAGATAAGGGAATATGTTCTTGCGAAAAGACCAAACCTCGATATTTAAAACGATGAAAGGAGAAGCCCTCACAAGGGCGTTTTATAGATATATATGAATACACAAAAGCTGCTTGATCTTGCCTCAGAGCTTGAATGTAATGTTGTCTACAACGAGCCGCTTTCAAAGCATACCACATTCCGCACAGGCGGAGCGTGCACTGCAATGGTGGATATAAGCTCAGAGGAAAGCCTTGCAAAACTTGTTAGAGCCGCACACGAATGGAACGTAAGATATATTGTTGTTGGAAATGGCTCAAATCTTCTCTTTGATGACAGGGGCTATGAGGGCGTGGTGTTCCTCATGGGTCAGTCAGTGGACGAGATAAAAATGATGAATGAAAACACCATATACGCCGAGGCTGGGTGCAGCCTTATAAAGCTGTGCAGATTCGCTCTTGAGCATAACCTCACAGGACTTGAGTTTGCCTATGGCATACCGGGAACTGTGGGCGGTGCGATATACATGAACGCAGGTGCTTATGACGGTGAGATCAAAAACGTTATAACCTCTGCGAACTCCGTGAGGGCTGACGGTACTGTACATACTACAGAGGCAAATAAAATGGCTCTCAGCTATCGCAGCAGCTGTTATCAGAAAAACGGCGAAGTCATAACATCAGGAGTGTTCAGACTTGAGGCAGGAGCGTATGACGATATTCAGGACAAAATGGTGGAGCTTATGGGCAGACGCCGTTCAAAACAGCCACTTGAATATCCAAGTGCAGGCTCGACCTTTAAAAGACCTGAGGGACAGTTTGCAGGAAAGCTCATTCAGGATTGTGGTCTGAGGGGATACACAGTGGGAGGAGCACAGGTGTCTGAAAAGCACTGCGGTTTTGTGGTGAACAAGGGTGGTGCAACAACTGAGGATATTATGTCGGTGATAAGACACGTTCAGCACATTGTCAAAGAGCAGACAGGCTATCTTCTTGAATGTGAGGTAAAGATAATACCTTACAAGGAATAATTTAAATAGGGATCAATAAGTGATGATTTTTTTCAGCTTTGTAAGAAAGGAATGAACGTTATGCAGTTTGTGATAATTACCGGTATGTCAGGATCGGGAAAATCAAGTGCAGTGAATGTGCTTGAAGATATAGGATATTACTGCGTTGATAATATGCCGCCTGAACTTATCCCAAAGTTTGCAAACATATGCAGTCAGTCTGACGGAAAAATAGACAAGGTAGCGTTTGTTGTTGATATAAGAGGCGGCGACCTTTTTCTGAAGCTTCAAGACACAGTAAAGCAGCTTCAGGGTGAGGGCGTGAGTCTTAAAATACTTTTCCTTGACAGCTCAGATGACGTTATCGTGAGAAGATACAAGGAAACAAGAAGAAAGCACCCTCTTGACGAGGTGTCATATGGAAACATAAGAAAAGCTATTGAAACTGAGCGTGAGATATTAAGACCTATAAAAGCACAGGCTGATTTTTATATAGACACGTCAAGAAGCTCAACAGCTCAATTTAAGGAAAGGCTTTATTCTATATTTCTTGGAAACAACGAGTTTATGCATATTGATGTTCAGTCGTTCGGGTTCAAGTTCGGTGCAATGAGCGAGGGCGACCTTGTATTTGACGTAAGGTGTCTGCCTAATCCGTTTTATGTACCTGAGCTTAAGAACAAAACAGGTCTTGACAAGGACGTTTATGATTATGTTTTGAGCTTTGACGAAGCCAAAGTGCTTCTAGGCAAGCTAACAGATCTTATCGACTATCTCATACCTCTTTACGAAAAAGAGGGTAAGTCACAGCTTGTTATAGCGTTCGGCTGTACAGGCGGAAAGCATAGGAGCGTTACCTTTGCAGAAGCAGTTGCGGAGCATCTGAGAAAGCAAGGTCACAGGATAAGAATAACACACAGAGATATAAATAATCAGTAAGGCGGTTTGAAAGTTGGAGGACGTATCCTTTTCATACAGAGTAAAAGAAGAAATAATCAGCAAGATAAATTCAAAGCCAAAGGCTGACGTGTGCATGATGGGTATGCTCACGTACTGTAACTGCCTGTCAGATGATGAGATATCTTTTCTCACTGAAAACAAAGCGGTAGCAGACTTTTTCGTGTTGAACACAGGCAGGATAACCGGTAATGAAAACGCAGTGTTAGTCACAGAGCAGAAAAAGCGAAACGGCGTTGTGCTTTATGCTTTGGATATTCCTGAGCGTGAGGACAGGCTCACACTTCTTGACTATTTCAGAATGGATAAGAGCAGGCGTTTGGAAGAAGCCGACCTGCCTAAAGAGAAGTTTTATCCACAGCTCGTGGCTGGTATATTTCTTGCCTGCGGTTCGGTGAACAATCCTGAGAAAAAATATCATATGGAGTTCGTTATGCCAACGCTGGAGCTTTGCAATGATTTTGGTATGCTGCTTATAGATAATTACGATATCACTCCAAAGCACGTTGAACGTAAGAACGCACAGATAGTTTACATAAAAGAGTCTGAGAATATCATAGATATGCTTACTCTTATGGGTGCTCCAATGTGTTCGCTGGAGCTTATGAACGTAAAAATGATGAAAGATATGCGCAACAAGATAAACCGAGCGGTGAACTGCGATAATGCCAATATAGAGAAGTCGCTGAAAGCAGCGGAAAAGCAGATAAGCGATATCGAGCTTATAGACGAGACAGTGGGGCTTTATTCTCTTCCTGATAATTTGCAGGAGATAGCTGAGCTTAGATATAATAATCCTGACTTCAACCTTAAAGATCTTGGTGCAGCCATAGATCCTCCTATCTCACGTTCGGGGGCAAACCACAGATTGCAGAAGATAGCAGAGATAGCTGACAGGATAAGAGTTGAAAAAGGTCTTGCACTGAAAGAGGAATAAAAATGCCTGAGTTTGTACATCTACATCTTCATAGTGAATATTCGCTCCTTGACGGCGCCTGCCGTATCAAGGAGCTTGTTTTGCGTGTAAAGGAGCTTGGACAGAAAGCAGTTGCGGTCACAGACCATGGAAATATGTTTGCGACGGTGGAGTTTTACAACGAATGTCTTGCTCAGGGCATAAAGCCTATAATAGGCTGTGAGGTGTATGTTGCACCAAGAACACGATTTGACAAGCTAGCGAAAATAGATAGTTCGCCTTACCACCTTGTGCTTCTGTGCGAAAACAATGAGGGTTATCAAAATCTTATAAAGCTTGTGTCGGCGGCATATACAGAGGGCTTTTACAGCAAGCCTAGAGTGGATATAGAGCTGCTTGAAAAATATCACAATGGGCTTATCTGTCTGTCGGCTTGTCTTGCGGGTGAGATACCCAGAAAGCTTACCAATGGCGATTATGAGGCTGCAAAGCAGACTGCTCTTAAATATCGCGATATATTTGGCAGGGATAATTACTTTATAGAGCTTCAAAATCATAAGTTTGCAGACCAGCAGAGAATATTGCCTATGCTTATAAGGCTTTCACGAGAAACAGGAATACCGATGGTCTGCACTAATGACGCACACTATCTCAGACGTTCAGACGCTAATGCGCAACGTGTGCTAATGTGTATCTCAACAGGCACGACGCTAGACGACCCAAGCAGGCTTGAATTTCCGACAAACGAGTTTTATGTAAAGTCGGCAGAAGAAATGGCGGAGCTTTTTCCCTCTCAGCCTGAGTCGCTGGAGAATACAGTAAAGATAGCCAGTGCTGCTGCCAGCGGTCT
>OMGL01001906.1_pt1 | contig 11701 bp, 10 predicted proteins | sample 1645831 | NCBI WGS metagenome assembly OMGL01 (sample SAMN00849301, study PRJEB25192) | human gut metagenome | reverse complement strand
AAAAAAAAAAAATAAGTAGCCAATAAATTATCATAAGATTATTGGCTATTTATTTTTATATACAATTACTATATGAAACTTTCTAATTATACAGTTATAAATATCGTAACCAATACTTATAATACCCTTCTAAATATAATTATATTTAGTATATCAAATAAATAAATGTTTATATATTATATTATAACTTAACGTTTAAAGGAAGGGGATAGTATGGCTTATAACTATGATAAATTTGATAAAAGTATTACCGAGTTTGTAAAAGAAAATAATATACAAAGTAGTACAGATTATTTATTAATAACTTCGCTTAAGGATAAATTTACCTATGTTTATGAGTATAAAAATGGATGGGAGTTAGAATACAAATGGAGTTCTACAGTTGGAAAATTGTCAACACCAACTATAAAAGGTGTATTTAGTGTAGGTATAAAGTACCCAGCTATAGGTGGAAATACAAGCTCTGTAAAATATGCAACAAATATAGTTGATGATTATTATTACCACTCTATAATATATGATGATAAAGGATTTAATATAAAAGATGATAGATTAGGAGTGGCAATAAGTCATGGATGTATAAGGCTTGCAACTAGTAGTGCAAAATGGATATATGATAATATTCCAGAAGGAACACCCATAATTATTAATTGATATATTTAATAAATTAAGTATATATTTGGATTAAGAATTAATTTTGTAAAATTATAAATTTATTGATACTACAAAAAGGCGTACATTACGTGAAAATCATAGCTAAGGAGTAAAGAAAATGGTAAAAGTAGGTGGAATTTTGAGGATATAAAAAGTTTTAGAGAAAAAATATATTAATATTTAGAATATAAAAATACAAATTATAGAATAAAGTTATATAAAATATAGATATAAACTCTTTAAATCATGTTGAAAATAATATTATAATAGATAATGGGGATAAAATAAAAATATATATGAGGTGAGTTTATGAAAAATAAATATTATTGTCCATATTGTAAAGGGGAATTAGATGTTTTAGATGGCTGAGGAACAATAAGTTATTATTGCATGGAGTGCAATATGTTAATTTCAAGAAAGAAAATATTAACTGAAGAAGATGTTAAAGAGACTATTGAAAAAACGTAAAATTTGACTAATAATGCAAGATGAAAAAATAAATATTTAATATTCTGAAAATTATTGCATCAAAGTGAAATTATATATATAATATATATGTATCAGAATAGAACTTAAATCATTAAAGATAGAGGAGCGAAAGTTAATAGTAGTAGTAATGAGATAAGCACAGTGACTTACTATGAAAGGAGCAATCGCCGAAGGTTACAGCTGATGCTTTAAAGCTGTAATACTGGTGATGTATAAAATATATGCATCACTGTCACAAATTATTTTGTGGTGAGCTATCATTTAAGTGTAGAGTATATTTGTATACAAATCCTTAAGTATAAGCTTAAGGATTTTTTATTGGGGGGGAAATATATGTTTTCTAAAAAAATACCATTATTAGTATTGGCATCTATATTAAGTGGGAGTATGCTAGTTGGATGTAGTCAAACAGGAAATAATGTAGGGCAATCTGAAAATATAACTGCTAAGCAAATTTTACAAAATGAGGATGCTAGACTTGCTATATCTATGGCTATAGATAAAGCTCAAATAACTGATGTTATTTTAAATAACGGCTCATTACCAGCTAATGTATATGTTCCAGAAGGTTTGGCATTAGATGAAGATGGTAAGGACTATAGAGAAATAGCAGGGGAAATGGGATTTGAATTTGATCAAGAAAAAGCAGCAGAGCATTGGAAGAAAGCAAAAGACGAATTAGGATTTGATAATACAACATTAGAGTTTTTAACAACAGATTCAGATACAAGTAAACAAATAGGTGAATATATACAAAATCAATTAGAGCAAAACTTAGAAGGTCTAACTATAGAAATCAAGCAAGTTCCATTCAAACAAAAACAACAATTAGAATCACAAGGAGATTTTGAATTATTATACAGTTCATGGATAGCAGATTATCCAGACCCATTAACATTCTTAGAAACATTCACAACAACTGGCAAATTTGGATCAAATAGTGGATATAATAGTGCAGAATATAATAAATTAGTTGATGAAGCTAAAAACTCATTAACACTAGCGAATAGCTGGAAAAAATTTGCTGAAGCTGAAAAAGTTTTATTAAACGATGCATATATATCTCCAGTATATCAAAGTAGCTCTGCATACTTAGAAAAATCTACAGTTAAGGACATAGTTAAATCTGCATATGGAGCTAGAAATACTTATAAATGGGCTTATGTAGAAGGTAAAGATAGCTTCAATATAACGAGTAGTGCAGATTTACCATCATTAGATGCAAGTAAAACTACAGATTTTTATTCTTTTGATGTTTTAAATAATATTATGGAAGGTTTAACAAGAGTAGATTTAGACGGTAAAGTAGTAGAAGGTATGGCAACTAAATGGGAAACAAGTGAAGATAAAAAAACTTGGACTTTCACTATAAATGATAAAGCATACTGGAGTAATGGTGATAAGGTTACAGCTCATGACTTTGAATATGCATGGAAGAGAACTTTAAATCCAGAGACAGGAAGTCAATATGGATTTATATTCTATGATTTAGTTGGTGCAGAAGATTATAGTTTAGGTAAATGTAGTGCTGATGACGTAGGTGTTAAGGCACTTGATGATAATACATTACAAGTTACTTTAGTAAGACCTGTTAACTATTTTTATAGGCTTGTAGGATTCCCTGTATTCTTCCCACAAAATCAAAAATTTGTTGAAGAAAAAGGGGATAAATATGGAACTACTAAAGATGATATATTATCTAATGGACCATTTGAATTAACTAGATGGAAATTAGAAGACCAATATACAATGAGTAAAAATGAAAAGTATTGGGATAAAGATGTAGTAAAATTACAAACTATAAATACTAAGATAGTAAAAGACTCTTCAACTGGAATAAATCTTTATGAAGCTGGAGAAGTTGATTCTATAGATTTGGCTGCAGAACATGTTGATAAATTCAAAGAGAGCCCAGAATTTAAATCAACTAAAAATGCAACTACATTCTTTATATTGATAAATGCTGGAGAAGAATAAACTTTAATATAAAAAATAAAAGGAATTATCTTAAACTATTTTAAGGTAATTCCTTTTTACTTGCGTAGATTAAATAGTTTAAAAAAACTTAATATGATATAATTTATATAGTCACAATAGGGGGGAATATTATGAAATATATTTTTAAGTTTATAGAGTATATAAATGAAACAAATATATTAAGTTTGGCAACATTAATACTTATAATTAGCTACTTAAGATATTTATACAATAAAAAAGAAGAAGTTGAAGAATATTTAGGATTTAAATTAGTTGGGTTTTATATGTTAGGATTATTTACATTTAGTTTTAATTTTAAGTATATTAAATTTGTACTACCAATAGGATTTATTATATATCTACTATTTATGAAAAATAAAGAACGAAAAAATAATATAATAAAAAAGAAAGCAACAGTATTTGGATTTATTATACTTTGCTTAGTGGGAATAAACTCAATTATATACAACAAAGTAGAGTATAGAGATAGAGTAATACCTATGGAAAGTATAAGCATGGATTCTTTAAAAGATAATTATAAAATATTAAAAAAAGAGTTAGATATAGATAATCAAGCATTTATAGAAAAACTTGACTTAGATTACAACAAAAATAAAATAAAGATGATACAAACTAGCAGTATAATTGCTAATATAGATACCCAAACAATAACTAAGAATAATAAGTATATAAATAGTATTATTAATATACCTATAATAATGATTGATAATAAAGATATATCAAAAAATATAAACGATGAAATAACAAATAGTATAATGAAGTTTTTTAATGATTCACAAAAGCAAGCAAAAGAATATAACGATGCACTCCCTGAAGTAGAAAATAAATTTGTTGCTAATGTTGATTTTGATGTAAAGAAAAATAGCGATAATATATTAAGTATATTGATAAAATATTATAAGTATGCAGGTGGAGCTCATGGATATTACGAGAATGTAGCATACAATATAGATATAAGAAATGGAAATTTTTTAACGATAGATAATTTATTTAAAGAAGGGTCAGACTATAAAAATATTATAAATGAAGAAATAAGAAATCAAATAGAGGAATTAATAAAGTTAGATGAACAGAATAAGGGAGTGTATGAATTTAAAAGTATAGAAGATAAACAAAAATTTTATATACAAGATGATAATATAGTAGTATATTTCGATTTATATGATATAGCTCCTTATGCAGCTGGTATACCTGAATTTATAATAAATGTTAATAAAATAGATCATATATTAAAACCAGAATATAAAGAAATATTTAAGTAATAAAAGACCACATAAAAGTGGTCTTTTATTACTTAAATATTTGGATTTAAAGAAGCTATTTTAGTAACAGCAACATAAACTCTAGAAATTTCGTACCAAGTTTTAAAATCTACAACGCCTGTTTTTGGAAGACCGAAGATTCCTTGGAAGGTACTAACTGCTTCGGCAGTGCTATTTCCATAAACACCATCTTCTTTTACTTTTGGAATAGCAGGGTAAGAGTTTGATATTGCATTTAATTGATGTTGTATAGTTTTAACATATTTTCCGCTAGATCCAACCTGTAATGTATCTCCAGGGAATGATACAGGTACACCACTTACAACAGGTGCTTCTTCAAAGACTATTTCATCACCATAAAAATATCTTAAAATACTTTTATAATCCATTCCTTGATCTCCTAAGTCCTTACTTCCCCATTGAGTCATTTGATTAGGACACTGAGATTTTTTACCATCACAGTATTGAGCTAAAAGAGGCTGTCTAGCTGTTGGAGGTCTTTTTATAAATGTATTAAAAATACTATCAACAACAACATTTATAGTATCAAAGAAATTTCTATTGTTTATAAATTTATGATCATATGCAGTAGATGATGTTATTGTAAAGTTAAGTCCTTTATTTCTATACCATTCTGTAAAAACTCTATTTAGAGTAAATGATATTATAGCTATTACATTTGCATATATAGTTTGTTCTGGCCAAGTAGAATATATCTCAGATGAAGCTACATTTTTTATATACTCTTTAAATGGAATCCAGTAATTTGGAGCATAACTATCTTCAGGTAAACCATCATGAACAACTACAAATTCGGGAACAACAGGATTGTCTAAGACAACAAATCCTGTTGGTGGTGGTAAAGGCTTTAAATCACTTTCTGGTATTTTAGGAGGATATGTTCCGTACAAAGTATTATCACCTATATCATAAACATTCTCATTTTGTCTATAGTAAAAGTGTCTACGTCGTGTTTGAGTATTTAGAGGGACATTTTGTCTAGCCTCTACAGTAGGAAATACTTGAGTTCCATCGATAATAGCTGTTTCATATCCTTCTGAAATTACTTCTACAGTATATTGACTATAAGGTCTAACATCTGAAGGTTGTTGAGAATATTGAAGGTCAGGTGCATCTAACGTGATACCAGTAACTTGACCGGAGTTATCAGTTTTTAAATTTTGATATATTTGAGTTTGTCTTTCTCCAGATTCAGGATTTTTATAAATATTTACAGTTGCATTTTCGATAGGCCTATTAGTTGCACTGTCAATAACACTAACTGTTAGGAAACCATCTTGCATATAATCACCTCTTCATATAAATAATACTTTTCTACATTCATACTATGAAGATAGCTATTATTTTGTTAAGGATAAATGGAAATAATATATCTATAAAATATAAAGAGAGGATTAATTTATGAAATTAGATCTATTAATATTGGCTATAGCACCAGTTGCAACAATTATATTATGGATATATTTAAAAGATAAATATGATAAGGAACCAATACGTGTACTAAGTAAGTTTTTTATACTTGGTATTTTAGTAAGTACATTAGCAATTTATGCAGAAGAAATACTTATAAAAACAAATATATTTACAGGAAAAATTAATATTTTTTATATGTCTTTTATAGTTGCAGGGGTAGTTGAAGAAGGATTAAAAGAGTTAGTACTTATACCCAATTTGCTAAAAGAAAAAAGCTTTAATGAAAGGTTAGATGGTATTATATACTCAGTATTTTTATCCTTGGGGTTTGCAACTATTGAAAATATTATATATATATTATTTGAGGACCAAACATCAGCTTTTGAAGTTGGAGTCATAAGATCTATAATATCAGTTCCTGCACATATGATGTTTGCTGTAATTATGGGATACTACATTTCAAAATATAGATTTACTAGCTCTAAAGCTAAAAAAAGAAAATATTTAACATTATCTATAGTATTGCCTATTTTATTACATGGAGTTTTTGATTTTATATTGATGATACAATATAGATGGTCTATTATAGTGTTTATAGTTTATATAGTATATTTATGGAAAAGCAGTCTAGATAAACTAGATGAATATACAAATAATTCTAGAAAAAAATTTTTAAAAAGATATAAATTTATTAGGCATAAAAAGAGAAAGGACGATTAAAATTGAAGAAATTACCACAAAGATTTTTAGATGACATGAAAGAACTTCTTATGGATGAATATGATGATTTTATAAAAAGTTATGATGAACCTAAAACAACAGGATTAAGAATCAACACTTTAAAAATAAATAAAGAAGAATTATTAAATTTAAATTTATATAATTTAACACCGATACCTTGGGCGGATGAAGGATTTTATTATGATGAGGAAGTAGATAGACCAGGGAAAAGTCCACTACATGAATCAGGCGCATATTATTTACAAGAACCATCTGCAATGAGTGTAGTACCTCATCTTGATATAAAAGAAGGAGATAAAGTTCTTGATATGTGTGCTGCCCCAGGAGGAAAATCTACATATATATTATCGAAACTAAATGATACAGGATTATTAGTATCAAATGAGATAAATCCTACTAGAATAAGAGCACTAGGAGAAAACTTAGAGCGATTTGGGGCTAGAAACTGTATAATAACAAATACTGATTCTAATAATTTGAGAAAGTTATTTACAGGATATTTTGATAAGGTAGTAATTGATGCGCCTTGTTCAGGACAAGGTATGTTTAGGAAAGATGAAGTTGCCATAGAAGATTGGAGTTATGCTAAGGTTTTAGAATGCCAAAGTATTCAAAAAGATATTATAAGAGATGGATATGATATGTTAAAAAATGGTGGAGTATTAGTATATTCTACTTGTACCTTTGCAAAAGAGGAGAATGAAGATGTAATAAATGAGTTTATATCTGAATATGAAAATGCTAAATTAATTGAAATGCAAAGAATATGGCCACATAAAGTAAGTGGAGAAGGTCATTTTGTTGCTAAAATTCAAAAACTAGAGAATGAAGATTGTAATGTAAAATATATAAAAATAAAAAATAATGATAAAGAAGTAAAGGATTACAGAGAGTTTGAAAAGAAATTTTTAAATATATCTGTAGAAAGTAGATTTGATATCAGAGGCGAAAATTTATATTTACTGCCTGAAGAACATCCAGATACCAAAAAGTTAAAGGTATTAAGATATGGTTTACACTTAGGAATGCTAAAGAAAAATAGATTCGAGCCCTCTCATGCACTATCTCATTATTTAAAAATGGAAGATGTAAAAAATGTAGAAAACTTTAGTGTACAAGATAATAAAATTTTAGATTATTTAAGAGGAAATACTATAGAAACAGGAAAAAGTAGAGGATGGGTTTTAGTCTGTGTAGAAGGTATAGGCCTTGGATGGGGAAAAGAATCTAATGGTATATTAAAGAATCATTATCCTAAAGGATTAAGAATAAATTACTAAAATTATTTAATAAAATCTCCAATATAGTTCAATAATAAAATATAAAACTATTTTATGGAGGTAGGTTATGGAGATTTTAAGTGAAAATCAAGAGTATGCTATATCAAAATTTTTACAAAGATATGATTATGATGCAGTATTAGAGATACTAGAAGAAGCCGGAATTATAGATGGAGATTTATATTTTTTAATTGAATCGTGTCAGTACTCTGTTAATTTTGAATTTAAAAGAGCTTTAGAATCTATAGAAAAAATGAGTAGCCAGATGCTAACTAGAAGAGAAATAAAAAAATTGATAACTAATCTTAATAATTTAGAACAGGGGGAACCGGAAGATATATTATCTGAATTAATCGAGAATATAAAAATTCAAATTATAAATGAAGAATATATAGATTTTTTAGGTAGACTTTATAGATTAAAGGAAGCATTATTTAAGTACATATTTGTAAGTACTAAAGAGTCTAAAAACTATAAAGTATCAATGCATGGATATATGGTATCAAAGAAAAATATACTATATACATTAAAAAAGAAGTATAATATTTATAGTGGTAACCTAATCAAAGGTGTAACTCAGTACATAAATAGACATGTGAAGAAAACTAAAAGAATGGAAAAGGTAGTAGAAATACTAAATAACGATAGGTTAGAAAGTTTGATAAGACTTAGAAATGAAAGCCCTGTAGGACATGGTTTTAAGGGTATAAGCAAAGAGGAAATTGAAAATATTTACGGAAGTCCTATGGAAGTTATGAGAGATTTAGTTAAAGCATGTGAACTTTTGGACTTAGGTATTAGTTCAAATAAATATGATGATATCAATGAGATGGCTGTCCATATGATAGGAAGCTATGAAAATCATTAATTTTAGAGGAGATGGTGTGAGTGAGTGAAAAGTTTAAGAAGGAGCTAATTGAGTGGATAAAAGTAATTGCAACAGCATTAGTATTTGCCTTTATAATAACTCAGTTTATAAGACCTACTTTAGTTAGAGGAGAGTCAATGTATCCAACATTAGTTGAAAATGACTATTTAATAATAAATAGAATGGCTTATAAAATAGGAGAACCAAAAGATGGTGATATAATAGTATTCAAAACTAACCTATTACAAGATGATGGAAAACCAAAAGACTTAGTTAAAAGAGTTATAGCTACAGAAGGACAACATATAAAAATAGAAGATTCTAAAGTATATGTAGATGATAAACTTTTAGATGAGCCATATATACATGATAATTATACTAGTGGAGACATAGATTTGATAGTTCCAGAAGGTGAAGTTTTTGCTATGGGGGACAATAGAGAAAAAAGTTTAGATAGTAGATATGAAGAAGTTGGATTAGTTAAGGAAAAAGATATAATGGGAAAAGTTATGATAAGATTATTCCCATTTAATAAAATAGGTACTGTAAGTTAGGTAAGTATATGAGATTAGGTATATCTGCTCTTTTATTTAATTTAGATAAAGCTCTAGAACTTTGTAGAGAAGTTGATAAAATTAATCATATAGAAGTAGGCATAGATAATTTAGATGAATGTATTAAGTTAAGTAAATATAAAGGTGAGTTTGATAAATTAAATTTATCTTTAGGAATACATCTTCCAATGGAGCTTAATTCTTGTGAAAATATAAAATATATAAGAAAATCATGGATAGATTTTATAAATAAAATTGAAGATGGACTGAAAGATTTAAACATAGAGTATTTTAATATGCATTTAGGTTATGTAATATCTGAAAGATTATATAAAAATAGAATAAAATACTTAGATAATAGTGTTTCATTTTTTGAAGAATTATTAAAAGTAAGTAATAAAAGGTTATCTATAGAGAATACATATTCTAAGAATGGAGATTTTTCAAATATTGGATATATATGTGATGATTTTGAATATATATTTAATAAAATTAAAAGTCAAAATTTATGTTTTTGCTATGATACAGGTCATAACTTAATAAATAATAGTGACTATATCAGCAATTTAAATGATAGATTAGAGATAATTCATTTAAGTGACAATAATGGTATCGATGATAGTCATTTAGGTATAGGTAGAGGTATTTTGCGTGAAAATGAAATAAAAAGGTTATTAAGTGTTAATGCAAAGTACTTAATATTAGAAATTAATCATAACCATATAAAAGAAACTATAGATATATTAGATAAAATAAAAAAAGGGGTATGATATACCCCTTTTTAATATATTGAAAGAAGGGAGTATATGTTATGAGCATAATAAATATATGCATTAATAATGTGAATAGAGAGTATTACTTAGAAGAAGGCTCTTCAGGCATAGTTTTAGAAAATATAGTAAAAGACATAGAAAATGAATATAAAGGATATATAACACTTGCAAATATAAATAATAAATTAAGAGAATTAAGTTATAAAGTAAAAGAAGACTGCAATATAAAATTTATAGATACAACAAATGCAGATGGTTCAAGAGTATATTCTAGGACAATGTCTTTTATATTTATAATGGCTTATTCGATAAAGCTAGAGTTACGATTGAGCATTCTCTATCAAGGGGACTTTATTGTGAAGTTCATACAAATACAAAACTTCAAGATTTTGATTTAAAAAATATTAAAAATAAGATGCAAGATATAATAGATAAAAATTATAAAATAGAAAAAATATCTACAACAAAGTCAAATGCTATTAAGATATTTGAAGAGCATGGAATGTATGAAAAAGCTGAGTTATTAAGATATAAAGAACATGATGATGTAAAAATATATAAATGTAATAATTATATAAATCATTTTTATGGACATATGTTACCTTCAACAGGATATATAAAAACTTTTGATTTAAAACAGTATGAAAATGGGGTAATATTATTAGGTCCGAGTGAATCTGATAAAACAAAAGCTAAAGAGTATGTACCACAACCAAAGCTTGCAAATATTTATAAAGAAGCGGAAGAGTGGGCTAAGGTAATTGATGTAGATAAAGTTATAACTTTAAATAAAATAATAGAAAATAATCAATATGGAGAAGTTATAAGGACGGTTGAAGCTTTACACGAGAAAAAATTATCTCAAATAGCAGATATGATAAAAGAAAAGAAAAAAAGAGTTGTACTTATAGCAGCTCCATCTTCATCTGGAAAAACTAGTTTTGCTAATAGATTATGCATACATCTTAAAGTTAATGGACTAAATCCTGTATCAATCTCACTAGATGATTATTTTTTAAATAGAGAGGATACACCTTTAGATGAATTCGGTAAATATGATTTTGAATCAATATATGCAATAGATTTAGAGAAATTTAATTCAGACTTAAAAAGTTTATTAGATGGAAAAGAAGTAAATCTACCTAAATTTAATTTTAAAACAGGAAAAAGAGAAGAAAATTATAAAAAATTAAAAATAAAAGAAAATCAGCCTATAATACTAGAAGGGATACATGGATTAAATCCAATATTGACATCATCAATACACGATGAAGACAAATTTAAAATATATATTAGTGCTTTGACACAAATAAATTTAGATGATTATAATAGAATACCTACTACAGACTTAAGGCTTATAAGAAGAATGGTAAGAGATCATAACTTTAGAGGATATAGCGCTAAACACACTATTATGAATTGGGATTCTGTAAGAAGGGGAGAAAAGAAAAATATATTTCCATATCAAGAAGAAGCTGATATAATATTTAACTCAGCTTGTGTTTATGAGTTAGCAGTATTAAAAAAATATGCTAAACCATTGCTAGAAGAAATAAAAAGTGATGATGAAGCATATATAGAAGCTAATAGACTTCTTAAATTCCTACAGTATTTTATTGAATTAGAAGATACATCAGATATACCTTCT
>OMGL01001905.1_pt1 | contig 11702 bp, 10 predicted proteins | sample 1645831 | NCBI WGS metagenome assembly OMGL01 (sample SAMN00849301, study PRJEB25192) | human gut metagenome | reverse complement strand
ATTCCTGCTTCAATACATCTTGTACCATAGGTATGTCTTAAACAATGTGTACTTATATTTTTAGAATCTAAATTTAATTCTTCTTTGAAAATTCTTTTTAGTTCTTTATTAATTGCAGATGTTCTTATATAACTATCATTATTTGTAAATGTTAAATTGTGTAAATTTTCATTTGTATATTTTAATTGTTCTTCAAAAATTGGTACTAAAAAATCTGGAATAGGTAAAGTTCTATTACCTGAATATGTTTTTGTTTTATTTCCTAAAATAATGTCAAATTCTTTGTCATTTGTTAGTGTTCTCTTAACATATAAAACTTTATTTTCTAAATCAACATTTTCTTTGCTTAATGCAAGTACCTCGCCTATTCTTAATCCCATATAAATTTGTATTAAAAATATATTTTTATATGGTTCATTTTCTATTGAAACTTTATCCAAATATTGTGTAAATTCTTTTTGCACATTGATATTTAATGCTTCAACTACTTTTGTTTGCTTATTGCTTTTAGGCTTTATAACTTCATACATTGGGTTATATGAAATGTATTTTTTAATTTCTGCTCTACGATATGCTTGTACAAATTGTTCATAAATTTTCTTGATATACGAATCACTTAAATCTTTAATAGAGTTTAAAAATTCTTGAATATCATCTTTGGTTATATCTTGTATTTTCATATTTCCAATTTTGCTATTTTTAATTTTATTGATAGTCCATTTTAATCTAGCATATTGACCACCAGAAATTGTATTTGACGCAAGTTTTTCTTCTCTTATATCTTCCATTATTTTTACTAATTCAATTCCAGTTTTCTCTACATACATATCATTATTCATTTTATATTTAATCTCATTTAATTTATTTAAAACCTCTTTTTGAGTTTTTCCATATACTGATTTTCTAATAGCTTTTCCTTCTGAAGATATTCCTGATATGTATTGACCTATCCATCTTTTATTTTTTTATCTTCAAATATTGTACCTTCGCCATTTCCTCTTCTTCTTTTTTTCTTCATAATCTTGACCTCCTATTTTGCAAGTTCATTTATTAAACTTGAAATGTAATATTCTATTATATTTTCAATTTTTTTACTTTTTAAAATGTTACCAAATACTTTCTCTAGTATCTGTAAAGTAACTTTTCTAATAATTCAGCTTGTTTATTATCATATAATCTTTTGATTGCTGATTGATATAAATTTATTTGTGTTAATAGATTTTCTGGTAGATATTCTGCGTTTTGAATATATATTTTCTTTTTATTGAAAATCGCATTGTATTCTGTTGTTTCCTCTTGAACTAGTTTTGCTTTATTTAATTTTAAATTAATTAACTTTAATCTATCATTCAATTCATCACTTTCTATATCTTCATCTATCTCTATATCTAACTCTTTATCTATCTCTTTATCTATCTCTTGTTGACTATTTGGTGGACATTGTCCACTTAATAATTTTTGCTTTTCTCTCTGTTCTCTTTTTTGTTTTGCCCAACCAGTTTCACTACCTACCATATTTTCAAATCCTGCTATTTTTAAGCAAATTCCATCATCTGTATATATTAAATTTAGTTTTTTAAATAATTCCATAGCTACAATAACAGTATCTCTTGCTATTTTATCTGGATCATAAGGAATAATCATTTCTCCAACTCTTGATGCCAATTTACCATTATTATTAGCAGTCTGTAAACATAGCATTTGGTATAAAACTATATATTGACAACCATCTTTTTGTGATAATAAAAAATCTATCTCAGCTAAATTAAAGAAATCTGTTTTTAATTTTATCCAATAATATCTCTTTGTTTTTTCCATATTTTACTCGCTTTCTAGTATTTCTATTTAATTTTCTATTGTTAAATATAAGGAAAAATGATATACTATTCTTATAAAGATTGCGAATATCTTTATGTGGCATTTGTGCAAAAGTCTGCTTGCCAAAGTGTGCTTTTGTATAAATGCTTTTTATATTTCTCATATAACATCAATCCTTTTTTCCATCTTCCATAAAATATAAGCTATTTTTTGTATTTTTCTAGTTTTACCTATATTTACAGAAGGAAAGTCTGCACGATTAAATATCTCGTTTGTTTTGTTTTCTCCCATATATAAATCTTTTGCAACATCTTTTACTGTTGGCATTTTAAATGGATCTTCTAAGCTCTTTACAGCTTGTTTTACTAATTCTTTCTTAAGTTCTTCACTAAAACTATCATTCATAATTTTTTGTCCTCCTTTGAAATTTTATATATCCATTTTGGATAACAACTAAGTAAAAAAATAAACTCTTTTATTTTGCTATAAACCTCCTTTCAAATTTCGGTTATCCGTTTTGGATATTTATATAATAATCCAAAAATGGATAATAAGTCAATCCCTTTTTCAAAAGTTTTTAAATATTTTTATCCTTTATAAAACTTTATTAGCCTGTTTTCATTAAATTATCGAGACTTGATTGACTTTCCAAAATGGATATGATAAAATTTAGGCATACAACAGAAGAAGGAGAAAATTAATGAGAATTGGGGAAAGAATTAAATATTTAAGAGAAGCAAAAGGATTAACTCAAAAAGATGTTGCTAATAAATTAGGCTTAGAATCTGCTGCAGTTTCAAAATATGAACTTAATTTAAGAGAACCTAACATTGAAGCATTAAAAAAATTATCAGAGATCTTTGAAGTTTCAACAGACTTTTTATTAGGATTAACACCTGATGTTTATATTGGAGAAAAAGATAAAGAAACCTTTAATTTAACAAATATAAAAAATAAATACGAAAAAAATCCAACCACAGAAATGATTGACACTGATGAAGCTGTAAGTTGGGCTGTAAATGAACTTTGTTGTGGAGTTGGTAAAAGTATTTATGGTACAGTAGAATTAAATCAAAATATATCTTTTGATGAAATTTCAAAGTTGATAAATAATTTCGAAAAAGCAAAAGTGCCAAAGCCACAGATTTTATTAAAGGTTAGAGATAAAACTGATAATATAATGATAGTTGAAATTGATTATTTTGAAAATGCTGATATGCCATTAAACGCTACAGATAGAGTTAATTTATATACAAATAAATTATCTGAATATTATAATGTATTAGGATTAGCAATGGATATTGATAAAAATAAAAATTGTAAAATAATTTATTCAACTTATATTAAAAAAGGAGAAAATTATTCTATACCATTATTATTACCTAAAACTGTTTTGACTACTGGAGAGTATTTGGAAATACTGGATAGATTATAGAAAGGAAATATACAAATGCTACAATCATTAATAAATAAAGATTTAAATGAAGAATATTTACGATATGCAAAAGAAAATCAAAAATATGATAGAAAAAGTGCTAAAAAAGATATCAAAGAAATAGCGAATCATATTGCTGGATTTGCTAATGCAGATGGTGGAACACTTGCAATTGGAATAACAGATGATGGTAAATTAGAAGGATTTGAAAACTATGGAAATAAAGATAATGATATTTTAAAGAGTAGTATTCAATATTTAAAAACAATTCCAGAAATAAAAACTGAGAAATTGAATATAATAAATAATAATGGACATGAAGATTTTATTTTATTGTTACATATTGAAATAAGCCATAATTGTTTAATACGCAATGTTAAAGATGAAGTTTATCTAAGGAGAGGTGATTCGACAATTAAATTAACAGATGAACAAATACAAGTTTTAAAAGTTGATAGACCAGAAGTATCTTACGAAAATCAAGTAGTACTTGAAAGTAGCATTGAAGATATTGATGAAGAAATGGTCAATATGTATAAAAAATCTATTGGTGCTGAAAATAAGGAAAATATAGAAGTATTAAAAGCAAGACATTTTTTAAAAGAAATAAATGGCTCATATCATTTAACTAATGCAGGTGTTTTACTATTTTCAAATGATCCAACTGTATTTTTTCCATGTGCAAGATTAAGAGTAATAAAGTATTCTGGAAATAATATGCAAACAGGAGAAAACTTGAATATTATAAAAGAAGAAACTTTTAGACTTCCAATATATAAATTAATTATAGAAGCTCAAAAGTTTATTAGAAGTCAATTAAGAGACTTTAATCATTTAAATCAAGATGGCATTTTTGAAAAAGTTCCAGAATACCCTGAATTTGCTTGGCTAGAGGGTATTACTAATGCTGTTACACATAGGAACTACGCTATGTTAGGAGAACATATAAAAGTTTTTATATTTGATGATAGAATGGAAATTAGAAGTCCAGGCAAACTTCCTGGTCTAGTTACATTAGAAAATATGAAAAATGTTAGATATGCACGTAATACAAAAATTTCTGAAACATTAGTTGACCTAGGTTTAGTTAAAGAACTCAATGAGGGTGTATCTCGTATTTATGAAGAAATGAACAAATTTTTCTTGGATGAGCCAGAATATACTTATGAAGATGGTGATATTCTAAAATTAACATTAAAAAACAATATCGTGATGAGAGACAAAAGAGTTCATGAGACGCTTCAAAAGAATGAAAAAATAAAAAATAATTGGGATTTATTATCTCCAATTGAAAAAGATATATTAAGATTTATTAATGATAGAGGTGAAGCCGGTACATCAGACTTAATGAATTACACTGGTAGATCTAAAAATACTGTTATTGGAATGTTAAAAAAATTAGAGGATTTAGAGATTATAGAATGGAATGGAACCAATAATTTTGATCCTAAGAAAAAATATATTATAAAATCATAGTCCTAGCTTATTGAACGGTTGTTGAATGGTTATTGAACGGTTGTTGAACGGTTGTTGAACAGTTGTTGAACGGTTATAAAAAAATAATGCATTTAATTTGCATTATTTTTTTCAAATTTTTCTTCATGTCCATCATCAAATACCCAATGAATATACTTAAAATCTCCACCAACTCTTGTATATTCATTTCCACCATCTATAAAGCAAGCTCCGCATTTACAAACTTTTTTATCATGAACGGATAAGGATTCTATAATATCATTACATTTTAAACATCTAATCTTCATAAGTACCTCCGAATTAATAATTTATTTTAAATTATTATATAGGATTTTTTATAAATTATCAATAAATATTTTACTGCATTCAAACCACATTCAAAAATTGTCGAAGTGCTTAAAAATAGCTATATTCAAAAAGCTATTTCCTGTCACCTCGACCATATTTAAGCAGTAAATTCAGTTTACTGTTTATTTTTTTGTTGAATTTCAATAAAATTTATAAGAAGTTAAAACTAGTAAATATGCTATTTTCAAAGCAATTTTGAAGATTGGCATATTTTTTTATATTCAAGAAAAATTATTTTGACTGCTTATAAATTCTAGAAAATTACCCTATTTCTCTCTGGAAAGTATTTCTGGAAAATTTTATATTCATTTCTGGAATTTCTGGAAAGTCAAAAATTGTTTATTTCAAGCAGATTTATAGTTTTCCCAAAAATTGAAATGAGAACTGAATTAAATCTTATGAAAAGAAACAAGAGCAAACTAAATCCAATCTTGTTTATGTTGAAAAGATTAAACATGACGATATTATTCCAAATATGATTCGTAAAAATTACGATTCTAGAGTAGGAAATTTACAAGGAAACTATAATAATAAAACTAATAAGAATTTTTTAAATTTTGATCAAAGGAGTTATTAAAAAGGAGAACTAGATTTTTTATATGCAAATAATTTGAATGCATTATGTGATAATTAAGAACTATAATATTTTTAACAAATTTACTAAATTTTATGGTACAATATAAAAAAATAAATGTACGGAGTAATAAAATGTCTGTAAAAGAAGCAAATGAAATTACAGTTAAGGTAACTTGTTCAAACGATGAGTTAATAAAGCACTTAATTAATAAAGGATTTATTGAAGGTAGAAAATTTACACTTGATGATTACTATCTAATTCCAAAGAACTTGAAATTAGATGAATTAACAACAAGAGATATTTTATCTAAAGCAGTTATCATAAGATATATTGTGGATGATGGACAAATAATACAAAAAATAACATTTAAAAAGAAGAACATTAATGCAAATGGAGAAATATTAAGTCAAAAATCAATTAATTGTGATGTGTTAGATTATAAAGCTGGAATAAATTTATTTAATGAACTTGATTATTATGAAATTATGAATCTTAAAGAAAGTGATGTAATTTATTACAAGGATAAAATTGAATTGGCAATAAAATTTATAGAAAATAGTAATACTTTAATTGAAATTGAAACTGATGAAAACTTTGAAACTATTGATGAATTAAAAAAATTAGTAATAAATTTAGAAATCCCAATGGAAAAAGATAACTTCTTCGTTAAAAAAGCAGAAAACGAATTGGATAGAATTTTAAAGAGATAAAAATTAAATTATAAAGGTATTAGGTATGAAGTGAACCCTCCTTGTTATACAAAAAATTTTAACAAGGAGGTTGAAGATGATTTAATCTCTGAAAATCAAAGGCTTCGAATGGAGAATAAATTTTTAAAAAAATTAAAGATGAAATGTTGTCGATATTTCGTGAATATAAAGGACGTTATGGGTGTCGTAGAATCACACTAGAATTAAAGAATAGAGACTTTAAATTGGGTTTGTGCTATGAATAATGCACAAGCAAGAGCAGAAGAAATTGTTTTTAAAGAATTAATTTATGTTTAATTTTCTAAGCTTGCGACAACTGTTGATGATGTCAATAGTTTTAATTTTTTCTTTATTATATAAAATAAGAGAAGAAAATTAAAAATAATTCTTCTCTTAATATTATATTAATATTTTTCATTTTATAAACATATATTATTAAATAGCTTATGCTTCAAGTTTTCTCTCACAGTATTCTCTAATTGATTTTGTTATTTTCTTTATTGCTAAATCGTGTTCTTTCATATATCCTATGAAAAATCCCGGATTAACCATCTCAAATTCAAGTAATTTCATTTTTCCATCAGCTGTCTTCATGAAATCTACTCTGCAGATATCTATCTTTAAATCGTATAATTTTTCAAAATATTCTACTAATTTAACAGCACTTGAAACTTCCTTATCTGATGGTGAGTATTTGCTTATTATCCTTGTTTTTTGACTTGGTACGCTCTCATCTGTATTTGTGTATTCTTTTTTCTGTGAATATATTACTTGTTTATTTAAAAGTGAGATTTGATATTCTCCTTTCCAAATTTCTTTTTGTATTGGTTGTACTACCCAACCTCCTACTTTATTTTCTTTCCATCTAAAGAATTGTTCATCGACATCTGCTAAGCATTTTAAAGAATTGCTAAGCTCTCCTGTTACTGGCTTTATTAGATAATCTTCTCTATGATCTGGATATTGTTTGCATATTTCTTCAAATGTGATTGTTCTATCAAATATCTTTGTTGGTATTGTTGTTACATCAAATTTTTCTAGTTCTTTTTCATTAATTTCAACTAGGTATCTTTTTGTCATTCCTCTTAACATTGATTAAGGATCATTTATTACTTTTCCTGTATAGTTGTTTATTAAATATTTTAAGCATGTTTCTATTTCAACAAATTTCTGTTCTACTGATCCGACATTTCTTATTATCATAACAGATATTTTATCGTTTATCTCTTTTATACCTAAGTCATTTGTTTCTTGAGTATTTATGCAATAGATGTTATAAAATATCCCTTTTTCTGTATCAAATTTGTCCAATGTTCCTAGGTATACTTTCCAATCATTTTCCATAAATTCTTCTATCATTGATCTTACTTCTTTGCTGTATTTTTCTTCGTCATCAAATTTTCCGTTCTTTAACATTCTTATATAGTTTTCTAATTGTTCCATATCTTTTACAGCTATTAGTATGCTTTTATTTTTCATTTTTTTAGTTCCTTTCTTTTAATAAATCTATTATGAACTTCTTTCCTTTATTTTTAGCTTTTGTGTATTCTTCATTCATCGATAGTTCAATCAAAATGCTTTTACAATTGTATTCTTGCTGTATATATTCTCTTGCTGTTTTTAATCTTAGATTTATTATTTTGTGTTGTTTTATTATTGCCCTTATAAATCTTTTTATAGTACTTCGTGGCTTTAATACTTGTATTCCACCTATTTCTGTTATGTTTGATTTCATTGTTACATAGTCTTTTGATGATATTTCATCATTGTGTACATCTATAAAATATTCTGGTTTTGTTTTCTTTACTATTTCTCTTATGTATTTAATTTCTTGTGGGGCATCTTGTTTGTTCCAGCTTCTATTATAGTCTGTTTCGTTAAAATACCTATGATTTCCGTTTTTTACTCCTTCTTGATTTACAATTGGATATATTAAAAAGTGATATTTTAATTTATTTTCTATTATTTTCTCTATCATTCCTTCTATAAAAAAGCTTGATAATGTTTCTCCTGGATGCTGTCTTCCAATCACTATTATTGTTGAATTTTCTTTATCTCCTATTTCTATTTGTGGTAATATTTTTTCCTCTATGTGTATATTAGGATTATTTTTTATTTTACTTATAAATTCATCTAATTCATTTTTTGTGTATCTAGGAGATAATGATATTTCTTCTACTTTATGTGGTTGTATATTTATTTTTAGTGTGTCATTGGCAATTTTCCATTCTTCTGAGTCTAGTCTTTTCCATTCTTTATCTGTTTCTTTTATATATGGAGCATGTTCTTGATCTGGACAATAATAGGCTGATTTTGTTATATTTTTTATAAAAACTGTACCAACCTTGTTTAAGTCATTTTCTACTCGAAAGTTATAATAATGGCTATATGAATCTTTTTCTTTTCTTAATGATAATACTGCTTCATTTTTTCTTAAGTCTTCATTTATTATATCAATAGAACTTCCGTCGTAATTGTTTATTATTTTCATTATAAAATCTCCTTTTTTATTGCTTTCATTATAGCATATTGGTGCATGTTTTTCAATTTTTTAATGAACTACTATTGTTTATTATTAGTGTGCTATACATAAATAGTATATCTTGATTTGTGAATTTTATATATTGGTTTATAAGTTTTGGTGACATATATCGTGTGTCTACTAAAGTTACCTTACTATATCCTGTTAGTATTAGCGGTGTTATGCTACTTCCAAATGAATCTCTAAATATGATTAATTCTTTATTATTATTTGAATTTGGATTGTTGATTGTAAGTAATGGTGTAGCTCCTGATAAATATACATCATATTTATCTAAACTGCTCATTTTATTTAAATCATATACTGTACTTTCTTTTTGAGTTTCGTAATTGTATACAGTGCAGTTATTTATTATGTCATTTGTTAAAATTATCAAATTATCATTCTCATTATTTGTTGGCAACCTTCCGGAATATGTTCCTTTAAATTTGCCTAGTTCAACTTGTGTATATTCTTTTGAAATCTCTATATTCATTTCTTGTGCAATTTGTTTTGCTATTTTTACTATATTTTCTTGTTTCCAATGTGTATCTGTTTTGTAATAATCATTTAAGTTTAATTCATCTTTTATATTTATATATTTCATTTTATCAAGATTTTCTGACATTATTTTTTCTATTTCAGAATAATCTATTTTTAAGTGATCTTCGCTTGCAAAATAGTTTTTATCAGGGATTATTGTGTAATATATGTTATTTTCTTCTGTTAGATATTCATTTGCAATTTGGTTTATTTTGTTTATTATGTTTTTAACTGATTGCGTATTTAATGGATAATTTTGCTCTATTATATAGCCGTCTTGATCATATAAGTTGTTATAATCTTTCTTTTTTAATAATTTCTTTTCTATGTTTACTTTCGTTTTTCTTAAATTCTCTCTTTGTATGAATTGGTCTGTTACGTATTTATCTAGTTTGTCTGAATATTTTCCGCTTGTTAGTTGTTTTAGCGTAAATTGTGGCTTTTGTTCTAGCTTGCGTCTTTCTGAAATTGAGATTAATTCATCTTTTTTTATTAAATTGGCTATCATAGTTACTATTATTATTGCAAAAAATGTTATTGTTACAACAATATTTTTTATTTTATTTGTCATGTTAAAATCTGTTCCTCTCTTTTCGCTTTCATAATATCAAAATCTAAAATACAAAAATGGGTTGTATGAGCTATCTACCAAGTATGCTGTTACTATTAGTAATAAAACTATTATAAATATTGGCTCTATTATATTTATAATTTTATTTATTTTTGCATTTTCTTTTAGTTTATTAATTATGTTTCTAACTAACGGAGTGGCTCCTATTATTGCTAATATTAATATTATTAGGTAGCTTTTTAGATAATATATTGTGTACTGATTTATTATTCCATCGCAATGTATTCCACATAGTCCTTGTATGTTTGTAAATGCTTGTCCTAAGCTGTCTGCGCCAAATATTATGAAACTTATCATTACTATAAATAGTACATAAATGTTTCTAAATATCTTAGGCAATTTTTCCAAGTATTTTCTACTCCATAATTTCTCTATTATAAGGATTATTCCAAACATTAATCCCCATATTATAAAGTTCCAATTTGCACCATGCCAGATACCTGTTAATGTCCATACTATTAATATATTTCGAATTAATTTTTTTGTTCCTTCTCTACTTCCGCCTAATGGTATGTATATATAGTCTTTAAACCATGTTCCAAGTGAAATGTGCCATCTTCTCCAAAATTCGGTTATGCTTTTTGATATGTATGGATAATTAAAGTTTTCAAGAAAACTGAATCCAAATATTTTTCCTAATCCTATTGCCATATCTGAATATGCTGAAAAGTCGAAATATATTTGTAGCATATAGCTTATTGCGCTTATCCAGTATAAAACTACTGTTTTTTCATCTGCTACATTACATACTGTGCATAATGCTCCAAGTTGATTAGCTATTATTGTTTTTTTTGTTAAGCCTATTGTAAATCTTTTGATTCCATAGGCAATCTTTTCAAAGCTATGTGTTCTTTCTTGTAATTCTTTTTCTATTGTTTCATACCTTACAATCGGTCCTGCTATTAGCTGTGGAAATAATGCAACATAAGTTGCAAGATTTATTAGATTTCTTTGCACTTTTACTTTTTGTCTATACACATCTATTTCGTAGCTTATTATTTGGAACGTGTAAAATGATATTCCTATTGGTAATGCTAATTGTATGGCTGATATTTGCTGATTAAATATGTTATTTATATTGCTGATTATAAAGTTTGTGTATTTAAAGATTACTAATAAAATTACATGTACGGAGACGATTCCTATTAAGATTTCCTTGCTTTTATGTTTGTCTATAATTATTCCGCCCTATATATGCTAATATGATTTCTATAATCATTAGTAGTACATATCGTGGCTCTCCATAAGCGTAAAATATACTTGATGATATTAGCAGTACTATATTTTTTAGTTTTTTTGGTACTGCAAAATATATTATTAATACTATCGGTAAGAAATAGTATATAAATGTTATGCTATTAAAAAGCATGTCCCCTCCTATTACATAAGGCTCCCTCAAAGGAAGCCTTATGTTTTAATTATTTAATTACTATGTAACTTGCTTAAATGCAAATTAAACTTATTTTTAGTTATTGTACTATAATTTCTTCTGGTAATGTCGTTCCATCTTCTCCGTCTTTTTCTAGTTCTTTTCCTATGTTATTGTTTACATATCTCTTAAATTCATCATAAACTGGCTTTGACCATTCCTCATCTGCCATTACCATGAATATTGTGTTTCCATTATTAGTAATATATAATTT
>OMGL01001904.1_pt1 | contig 11707 bp, 8 predicted proteins | sample 1645831 | NCBI WGS metagenome assembly OMGL01 (sample SAMN00849301, study PRJEB25192) | human gut metagenome | reverse complement strand
TTCCAGGACGAGTACTTCCGCGATGTGCCCTCCGCCGATCATCCCGCGGTGCTTGCAACTCTTATGAGCTGGAACGACGTGCCCGATCAGGCATATATCGCCACGCTGATGAAGCTGACCGACGACCGCGTGATCAAGCTGGAAGAAGCGACCGAGACCAAGAAGAAGGGTCTGCTCCGTCGCGAAAAAGAGGAGCAGACGTATCGCATCACAGTGACCGACGAGGCCTGGAAGGCTGCCAAGAAGGACGGCATCGATCGCGACGTGCTCAAGGTCTTCTTCGCTGGCGTTAAGCCCGATAAAGACGGCGTCCGTTCGCGCACGTTTAGCGAGCTGGAGGAGTATGCCAGCGAGCGTACTGAATCTGTTGGCGACAAGCTCGAGGACTATCAGAGCACGGTTAAGGGCAAGCTGGAGGAGCGCGAGTTTATCGCATCGGATGGCACTATCGCGATGGTGGCCGGCCTGGTTCTCGGCATCATCATTGTCTTTGGCATTTTGGGCTCTCTGTTCTATACCGACTTTGCGGACGCCAACGTCGGTGCCGCTATGATTTCGATCCCCGTCACGATCGTGGGCTTTGTCCTGAGCTGCACCTTCCGCCGTTACACGCCGGAGGGCGCCGAGGTGGCGGCTCGCTGCAAGGCGCTCAAGCATTGGCTCGAGGACTTCACACGCCTAAAGGAAGCCGTCCCGGGCGATCTGGTGCTGTGGAACAAGCTGCTGGTGATGGGCGTTGCCCTAGGCGTTTCGAAAGAAGTGCTGCGACAGCTGGCCGAGGCCGTGCCTGCGGACCTGCGCAACAGCGACGATTTCTACGACAACTACCCCTGCTACTGGTGGTATTACCATCACTACGGCAACGAGTCTCCGCTCGATTCGTTCAACGATGTGTATCACGAGACCATCCGCGAGTTGGCTTCGAGCTCCGATAGCTCGAGTGGCGGCGGTGGTGGCGGCGTCGGCGGAGGCGGCGGCGGAACGTTCTAACGGTCGTAAATTATGGGATGGGCTTTTCTCGACAGCCGTCGGGGAAAGCCCATCCCCTTTTTACGCGCTACCTACGAAGACTGTCCCCAGCGACTAGTCATTTAAGAACGTCCCCAATGACTAGGTGCGGTTGCTGCCAAGGGGTGTCCCGGAGTGCCGGCACAAGAGGAACGTCCCTAACTGCCAGGTTTAGGCCGTTAGGTCGAGTTCGTAGAGGAAGCTTTCGCGCGGCATGTCGTGGCGGCGCTCTTCGCGGTTGGCGCGGTGCGTGGCCGTGCGCTTAAAGCCATGCAGCTCGTAGAACTTCCATGAGCAGTTGGAGTCGGTGTACAGGTGCGCTCTCGTTGCCCCGCGCGAGGACAGGTGCGAGACCGCGGCGTCGAGCAAGACCGAGCCAACGCCCAGGCCATGGACATCGCGATCCACGGCAAGCAACGTGACCTCGTTGTCGTGTGGCAGGGGACTGCTTTCGAGCAGGCGGTTGTTGGTGCGGATGGTTGCGCGCACAAACGAGAGATACTCGGCGCAGGCATCGGGCTCCAGCTCACGCATCTGCGATAGCAGCGCGCGCTCGGTATCCATCCAATGTTCATTGACGGTGGCGCCGGAGCTTTGCCCCGCACGCGCGAGCGCAATGCCGCGCGCCTGGCCGTCGATGACGGCAACCTGCGAAAACGTCGACGACGAAAGGCAGTAGGCAAGGTCGCACGCGGCCTCAAGGCGGTTGTACTCATCGTTATCCGAATTGTTATGCCAAAGCTGCTGCAGAATCAGCGCGATGGCGTCGAAGTCTTCGGTGTCAAACGGTCGGTAGAGAACCCGCGAGACCATAGTGCCTCTTTCTTTTGCGGATGCATATCGAGCACAGTTCTACCACGCCATTGGCATCTAATTATGGTGCCCCTGTGTTCCATGAACTCACCGCGCCCGGTGCTGCGCCCATGCCCTCCGCTCGCAAGCTTTTTCTGCACATGCGACCGTTGCGGGGTGCATCGACGCGCTCGATGCGCTACATTAAATCAGTATTTTCAATGCCGCTGCGCGAGCGCTGCAGATCGACGTATCACCGACTCACAGAGCACGGCGGCGTACCAGACAGGAGGACTGCATGGGATCTGATGTGAAGATCGCACGCGCGTTGATCTCGGTTACCGATAAGACGGGCGTCGTCGATTTCGCACGGACGCTGGTCGATGACTTTGGCGTCGAGATCATCTCTACGGGCGGCACGGCTCGTGCCATCGAGGACGCGGGCGTTCCCGTAACCCCCATCGAGGAGTTCACGGGCTATCCCGAGATGATGGACGGCCGCGTTAAGACCCTGCACCCCAAGGTTCACGGCGCGCTGCTGGCCCGCCGCGATTCCGAGCAGCACATGCAGGAGGCCGCTCAGCACGGCATTAAGCTGATCGACCTGGTCGTCGTCAACCTGTACGAGTTCGAGAAGACCGTTGCCAACCCCGAGGTCACCTTCGCGGATGCCATCGAGCACATCGACATCGGCGGTCCCTCCATGCTGCGCTCTGCTGCCAAGAACGCCACGAGCGTTACCGTCATCTCCGATCCGGCCGACTACGACGCCGTCCTGGCCGAGATGCACGAGACCGGCGGTTGCACCACGCTTTCCACCCGTCGTCGCCTGCAGGTGAAGGTCTACCAGACCACCGCCGCCTACGACACGGCTATCTCCCGTTGGCTTGCCGCCCAGGCAAGTGACGTGGCGGATACCTCTGCCAAGCTCGAGATTTCGCTGGAGAAGGTCGACGACCTGCGCTATGGCGAGAATCCTCAGCAGAAGGCTACGGTCTACCGCTTTGCCGAGGGTTGCGAGAACACCGCGAGCTCGCAGTTTCCGCTCGTGGGCTCCGAGCAGATCCAGGGCAAGCCGCTCAGCTACAATAACTATCTGGATGCCGATGCCGCTTGGAACCTGGTTCGCGAGTTCGACGAGCCTGCCTGCGTGATCCTCAAACACCAGAACCCCTGCGGCTCCGCCGTTGCCGAGGACATTACGTCCGCTTACGACCGCGCCTTCGCCTGCGATCCCAAGAGCGCCTTCGGCGGCATCATCGCCTGCAACCGCGAGGTTCCCTTTGAGCTGGTTGAGCATTTTGCCGATCAGAACAAGCAGTTTGTCGAGGTCATCATCGCCCCGAGCTACACTGCCGAGGCGCTCGAGCGCATGGCCAAGCGCCCCAACCTGCGCGTGCTGGCTACCGGCGGCGTGGACCACGGCGCCCAGGTGGAACTGCGCTCCATCGACGGCGGCATGCTGGTGCAGGAGGTCGACCACGTGACCGAGGACCCCGCGACCTTTACGTTCCCCACCGACCGCAAGCCCACCGATGCCGAGATGGCCGAGCTCGAGTTTGCCTGGAAGGTCTGCAAGGGCGTCAAGTCCAACGCCATCCTGGTCTCCAAGGGCAAGGCCGGCATTGGCATGGGCCCCGGTCAGCCCAACCGCGTTGACTCTGCGCTGCTTGCCTGCGAGCGCGCCGAGGACTTCTGCGAGCGCGAGGGCGTGGAGAAGGGCGGCTTTGCCTGCGCAAGCGACGCGTTCTTCCCGTTCCGCGACAACGTCGACGTGCTTGCCGCACACGGCGTGACCTGCATCATCCAGCCCGGCGGCTCCAAGCGCGATGACGAGAGCATCCAGGCCTGCAACGAGCACAATATTGCGATGGTTTTCACGGGTGCGCGCCACTTCCGCCATTAAGTAGGGAGGTGGCGCTGCGGCTTGCCCAACCACCGCACCTTGCCGCTCATTCGTCGCCCGCGTACCCAAGTACGCGTCGCTCCTCTTTCACGGCAATCTGCGGCACCTGGGCAACCCTCGCCGACCTGTTAGGTTGACTGGGGAGGATGGGATGTTATCTCGTCCCTTGGACCGCCTCGCTTCTAAAATTATCTCTGCAAAAGACGGCCGCTCCGTTTGGAGGGCCGTCTTTTTGGTATAAGAGGACGGAATGACTAACACGAAAGGTATGACCATGCCCCAGATTGATGATGCAGAGCTGTTTGGCAATGCCGAGGACCAGCGTGCGTACGAGGACTTTTGCGCCAATCAGGAGGCGGTCGAGAAGTTTACGCTCGACAAGCCCGCGCTTATCTGCCGTTGGCGCATGTCCAACAAAAAGGTGCCCATGCTCAACCGTCACATTCGCGCGCTGTCCGAGCGCTTGGTGCAGGGCGAGCCGCTTACCCATAACATGCTCAGCTGGGCCAAGCAGCACGTTGAGTGGTCGCTTGCCGAGGGCGATTACACCGCGCACGACGGCGTACTCATGCTGGTGATCGACATCAACGGCAACGCTGCCATGACGGTGGGGGAGTACGAGCCGCTAGCCGATACGTCGGCCAAGGCGCTGCGTGCCCGCTCCGCCGAGGCCCGCTCCGAGGCCGACGAAACCGGCGTGGCGCCCGAGCTGCTCGCTGCCGTCAACAACGGCGAGCTGGCCTTTGTGGCGCCGGCGGACGAGTGCCTGTGTGGCACGGCGACGCTCATAGAGCAGCTGGCCCAGACCAAGGGCATCCCGGTCACGCGCGTAGACATTCCCGCACAGCTCAAGGGCGCCTTGTTCCTGGTAAGCGACGAGCACGGCGTGGTGCCTGCCACCGACGCCGACGCCGCCGAGTCTGATGCCGCGGCGGTCGCCTTCTTTGCCGACGGCTACGAAAAGCTTCGCGCCCGCCGCTAAATGATTATTCTGGGACGGGGATTAAAGAATCATTTTGGTTCCCGCCACCGCTGCGAGTGCGAGGCGGACAAAACGCCCCCGCTCGCGAACAGTTCTGTCACCTTGGCGACGTGCGTGGCGCGCACCTGCAGTTTCGCAGCCATAATGGTGGCAAGACAACCAAGAGGGGAGCGGAATCCATGGCGCTAATCTATATCGTTGAGGACGACGAGCCCATTCGTCGCGAGCTTGCCGATATCCTTGCCCGTGCCGGGTTTGAAATCGAGGCCTGCGAATCGTTCGAGCATGTCTCGCGCGATATTCTCGCCGCCGCGCCCGACCTGGTGCTGCTCGACCTCACGCTTCCCGTCAAGGACGGCCAGCATATCTGCCACGAGGTTCGCCGCGAATCCGAGGTCCCCATCATCGTCCTCACCTCGCGCACGACCGAGATCGACGAGGTCATGGCCATGACGCTCGGCGCGGACGACTTTGTTCCCAAGCCCTATAGCGCGCGCGTGCTCGTGGCGCGCATCAACGCACTGCTGCGTCGCACCGCGGCGTCAGGCGAGCGCAGCACACTTGTCCACAAGGGGCTGGAGCTTGACCTCGCCCGCTCCATGGTCACCAACACGCAAACCGGCACTAGCACCGAGCTCACCAAAAACGAGCTGCGTATCCTCTCGCTGCTCTTGGGTCGCGCGGGCAAGATCGTTTCGCGCTCGGCCATCATGCAGGACCTGTGGGACTCCGATGCCTTCGTGGACGACAACACGCTCACCGTCAACATCAACCGTCTGCGCACCACGCTCGAAAAAATCGGCATCAAGGGGTACTTGACCACGCATCGCGGCCAAGGCTATTCGGTCTAGGGGCCGGCTATGTCGTTTGGCAAGTTCTTTAAAGATGCACTGCTTCCCGTCGCCGTGTGGACGTGCGGCGTGCTGCTGAGCTGCTTTGTGCTGGCGGTCGCCGGAGCCCCGGCATCTATCGTGGTCGTGGCGGTCGGCGTGTCCTTTATCTTTGGCATCCTGGGCATCGTGATTGAGTATGTGCGCCGCCGCCGCTTCCTGCATCAGCTGGAGCGGGCGGCCGAGGAGCTGGAGAGCCCCGCGTGGGTGCAAGAGATGGTGCAATGCCCGACGTATGCCGAAGGCGAGCTCGAATACGAAGTCCTGCGCCGCGTGGGCAAGGCGGCTTGCGATGAGGTAGCGGAAGGGCGACGTCAAACCGACGACTATCGCGACTATATCGAAAGCTGGGTCCACGAGGCCAAGTTGCCCCTGGCGGCAGCCCATCTGATTCTTGAAAACCTGGACGGCAGCGAAGACGACCTGTCGCGCGTGGACGATTTGGGCCGCGAGCTGGCTCGCGTGGAGCGCTATATCGACCAGGCGCTGTACTACGCGCGCTCGGAAGTCGTGGAGCGCGACTACCTGATTCGCCGCTGGGATCTCAAGACCTTGGTGACGGGTGCGATTAAAGCCAACGCGCGCGAGCTCATCGCGGCACACGTGGCGCCGGTGTGCGAGAACCTCGACTTTGAGGTGTTCACCGACGAGAAGTGGCTCGAGTTTATCCTGGGCCAGCTCATTCAGAACAGCATTAAATATGCGCGTGAGGACGGTGCGAAGATCGTGTTTTCGGGCGCGTTGCTGGACGAGGGTCTGGCGAGTGAGCGCATTGAGCTCACCGTTGCCGATAACGGCTGTGGCGTGAACGCGGCAGATCTGCCCCGCGTGTTCGAGAAGGGCTTTACCGGCGACAACGGCCGCGCCACCAAGCGCGCAACGGGCATCGGCCTTTACCTAGTGGCGCGCCTGTGCTCCAAGATGGGCATCGACGTCACCGCAGCATCGGAGCCCGGCGAAGGCTTCGTCGTAACATTCGCTTTTTCAACGAACAAGTTTCAATACTTTGAGTAACGCACACGGCAAACGCCCGTCCAAACAAAACGTGCCGCCCAACCGGGGCGGCACGCCATCTTTATATCAGCCAGCTCGCTGAAGTAAGGCTGCGAAGGCCACGAGGCCGGGAGGGGTTTCCTAAGGGCACATCCCGCAGCCGCAACGCGGCGAGGACGTGCCCGTGGAAACCCCGCAGGCCCCGCGGCCGGTGGGAGCAACGCTACTTTACGACCAAAATGTCGCAGTCGGTATTGCGCAGCAGGAACGTCGAAATCGAACCCAGAAGCGCATACTTGATCGAGGACAGGCCGCGAGCGCCGCAGAGCACCAGGTCGGGCTTGACCACGTCGAGCATCTCGTCTTTGAGCGTCTCGCGAATACGACCGGCGCGTATCATGACCTCGACCTCGGGAATATCGGGATTGGCCTTGGCCTCTTCGAGCTGCTTTTCGATGGAGTTCTTAAAGGCCTCCTCCAGACCGTTGACCAAATCGACCGGATAGGAGCCGGCGCTCTCGAGCGCCGTGGAATCGATAACGTGGCCGATAATCAGCTTGGCGCCGTTGTTCGCGGCGACCTTGATGGCGCGTGCGAGCACAAAATCCTGCTGCTCAGTACCGTCGAGTGAAACAAATACCTTGGTGTAACCCTCGTTCATGGTTTCCTCCTTGGTCTATCGCACGGGCGCGGGGCTCGTGCGTCGGGCGGGCGCGGGTGCGTTGACCGCCGGACACTTTATCTTGTTGCAGTTATACCCAAGGATTTCGGTTTAACTGCTCGCAATTCTGTGAACGGGCGAGTTTTTTGGTAAGGGTAGGCGCGGTCGCACCGCCAACGGTTGATAATGGGACATCGCCCGCATCGTCCGCAGAACATCTACCGGCGGGTGTCTAACGAGGGGGTCCCTTTGGATATTATCGAGCTTCTAAAATCTGCCTTCATGGGCCTGGTCGAGGGCATCACCGAATGGCTGCCCGTTTCGTCGACGGGCCACATGATCTTGGTGGACGAGTTCGTCAAGATGAACGTGAGCGAGACGTTCTGGAATATGTTCCTGGTCGTGATTCAGCTCGGCGCCATTCTGGCCGTCTGCGTGCTGTTTTTCCACGAGCTCAACCCGTTCTCGCCCAGCAAGGGCAAGGAGGGCCGTCGCGACACCTGGGTGCTGTGGGGCAAGATTGTGCTCGGTTGCATTCCTGCGGCGGCGATCGGCCTGCCGCTCAACGACTGGATGGAGGAGCATTTCTACAACGCTCCCGTCGTGGCGCTGGCGCTCATTGTGTACGGCGTGCTGTTTATCGTGATCGAGAACTGGCGCGCGAGCAAGCGCGAGGAAATGGCCGTTGCCGGTTCGTTTGGTTCGCGTGCTGTGGTGTCGGGTGGACGTCCCGCCGGTGCGCACTTTGCGGCGCCCCCCACGGCTACCGCTGAGGATGAGGACGATGACGAGAATCTGGACTTTGGTTCCATCGCCACGCTCGAGGACCTCAGCTGGAAGACTGCGCTGGGTATCGGCTGCTTCCAGGTGCTTTCGCTGGTGCCTGGTACGTCTCGCTCCGGTTCTACCATCATCGGCGGCCTGCTTTTGGGCTGCACGCGCTCGGTGGCGTCTAAGTTTACGTTCTTCCTGGCTATTCCCGTTATGTTTGGCGCGAGTGCGCTCAAGCTGGTCAAGTACTTCATCAAGGGCGGCACGTTCGGCACCAACGAGATCGCCATCTTGGGCGTGGGCTGCGTTGTGGCCTTTGTGGTTTCGCTCATCGCCATCAAGTGGCTCATGGGCTTCGTCCGCCGTCACGACTTCAAGTGCTTCGGAGTCTACCGCATCATCCTGGGCATCGTAGTGCTCGCATACTTCTTCGTTCTGGAGCCCATGCTCGGCCTGTAACTTGGTTGACGCTGCGCGGCGGCCAGAGCGACAACTTGTCATTCAAAGAGGGCGGCATGACCAAAAGGTCTATGCTGCCCTCTTTTTTGGGCGATGGGGCGGGCCTGACGGTGGCGCACGGAGTCGTGGTGTGATTTGCGTCGGTGTCCGCGCGGCTCGGTATACTGGTACGGCTCAAACTATGGCGCTGCCCGCAGGCGCGCCGTCTGTCAGATGAGGAGTCGCCCATGACCCAGCCCTTGCCCTGGGAAAAGAACGCCGCGGTACCCGTGCCGCCCGCGCCGGAACCCGTGCCGCTCGATGCATACACCGCCCCCGCTGCGCCGGAGCCCGAGCTCGTTCCGCTCGACATCTATGACGCTCCCGCGCCGGCGCCCAAGCCTATCAAGCCGCTCGTCGACATCGACAGCCTTAATCCCGCCCAGCGCGAGGCGGTCCTGTCCACCGAGGGCCCGTTGCTGGTGCTCGCCGGCGCCGGCTCGGGCAAGACCCGCGTCTTGACCTTCCGCATCGCACATATGCTCGGCGACCTGGGCGTTAAGCCTTGGCAGGTTCTTGCCATTACGTTTACCAACAAGGCTGCGGCCGAGATGCGCGAGCGTCTGGCGGCACTCATCCCCAGCGGCACTCGTGGCATGTGGGTGTGCACCTTCCATGCCATGTGCGTGCGCATGCTGCGCGAGGACGCCGACCTGCTGGGCTATACCGGTCAATTCACCATCTACGATGACGACGACTCAAAGCGCATGGTGCGCGACATTATGCAGGCGCTCGGCATCGAGCAAAAGCAGTTCCCCATCAACATGATCCGCAGCAAGATCAGCTCTGCTAAAAACGCCATGATCGGGCCCGAGGACATGCTCAAGAGCGCCGATAGCCCCAACGACAAAAAGGCCGCGCAAGTCTACCTGGAGCTGGAGCGCCGCCTGCGCGCCGCCAACGCGATGGACTTCGACGACCTGCTCGTGCGCACGCTCGAGCTACTGCGCACCCGCCCCGAGGTGCTCGACAAGTACCAGGAGCGCTTCCGCTACATTAGCGTCGACGAGTATCAGGACACCAACCACGTCCAGTACGAGATCGCCAACCTGCTGGCCGCCAAGTACCAAAACCTTATGGTCGTGGGCGACGATGACCAGTCCATTTACAGCTGGCGTGGCGCCGACATCACCAACATCCTGGACTTTGAGCAGGACTTTAAAAACTGCAAGACCGTCAAGCTGGAGCAGAACTATCGCTCTACGGGTCATATCCTGAGCGCCGCCAACGCCGTGGTGCGTCACAACTCGCAGCGCAAGGACAAGCGCCTGTTTACGGCCGAGGGCGATGGCGAGAAGATTCAGGCTTTCCAGGCAAGCGACGAGCGCGACGAAGGTCGCTGGATTGCCGGCGAGATCGAAAAGCTGCATGCCAAGGGTACAAGCTACGACGATATCGCCGTGTTCTACCGCACCAACGCCCAGTCGCGTATCCTCGAAGATATGTTCCTGCGCGCGGGCGTGCCCTACAAGATCGTCGGCGGCACGCGATTCTTCGACCGCGCCGAGATTCGCGACGTCATGGCCTACCTCAAGATGATCGTGAACCCGGCCGACGAGATGAGCGTCAAGCGCGTCATCAACACGCCGCGCCGCGGCATCGGCTCCACCTCGATCCAAAAGATCGAGCAGCTGGCGCGCGACAACCGCTGCTCGTTCTTCCAGGCCTGCGAGATCGCAACAGCCGAGACGGGCATGTTTAGTGCCAAGGTGCGCAACGGCCTGTCGAGTTTTGTGGCGCTGGTGCGCGAGGGCCGCCGCATGGACGGCGAGCTCAAGGACGTCGTCGAGATGATTGTCGATAGGACGGGCCTGCTGCAGGCGTTTCGCGCCGAGGGCACCATGGAGTCCGAGAGCCGCGCCGAGAACATCCAGGAATTCCTGGGCGTCGCCGCCGAATTTGAGGAGACGCACGAGGATATCGAGGGTACGCTCGAGAGTCTAGAAGAGCTGCGCGCGGCCGGTGTTGCCGACGTGCCGTCCGTCGCCGAGTCCGAGTCCGTCGTGGTGAGTGCGCCCGCGTCCGAGCCGGAGCCGTCCGCTCCGGCATCCTCGTTTGAGGCACTTGTCGGCGCTCGTGACGCCGCGGGCTCCAATCCGCTCGATAGCCTAGCCGCCCCGGCGCTCTCGCCGCAGGATGCCCTGGCCGCCGCCATCGCGGGCAACGCGTATGCCGTGCCAACAGAGCTACCGGCGGGCGCCGTGCATGCCGACGAGATCGAGCGCACCTACGGTCCGCTCACCTGTAAGGCACTGCCGGCACTCATGGAGTGGCTGGCCCTGCGCTCCGACTTGGATTCCCTGGCCGGCGAGACACATGCCATCACCATGATGACCATCCACTCCGCTAAGGGCCTGGAGTTCCCCGCGGTGTTCGTGGCCGGCATGGAGGAGGGTATCTTCCCGCACGTGCACGACTTTGGCGGTAGTGACGATCCGGGCAAGCTCGAGGAAGAGCGTCGCCTGGCCTACGTCGCCATCACGCGTGCTCGCAAGCGCCTGTTCCTGACCTATGCGGCCACGCGTCGCACTTACGGCTCGACCTCTGCCAACCCGCGCTCGCGCTTCCTCAACGAGATTCCGTTTGAGGATATCGAGTTTAGCGGTATCGGTTCTGCCGGTTTTGAGGGCACGGGCTGGGAGAAACGCGGCGACCGTCACGGCACCTTTGGCTCGGGCATGGGCTCGGATATGTATGGCGGCAAGGTGTTTGGCTCGCATACGCGCTCGACCGGCGGTTCCGGTTCGCGGCGGATCGAGCTTCGACGATTTCTTTGGCGGCAGCAGCTATGGGACCGAGCGCCATCGTGGGGTCTCGCCCGACGCCGGCCGTGTTGCCTCGACCTTTGGCTCGGGCGCGCCGCGAGCCAAAAAGCCGTCGTCCAAGGTGTCGCCGACGGTGGAGCGCAAGGTCGATCGCGCCAGCGCGTCGCAGGACTTTGCCGCGGGCGATACCGTGAGCCACAAGACCTTTGGCACGGGTACCGTGATCTCGGTCGCCGGAGACATGATCGAGGTGCAGTTCGAAAAAACCGGCCAGACCAAAAAGCTCATGAAGGGCTTCGCACCTATCGTCAAGCTGTCGTAATCCCAGCGGACCTGGGCGGGCGTATAGGGCAACATCGCCTGCTCGGACAGTCCTGCGCAAGACGGAGAGCACATTAAGTGCTCTCCTTTGCGTGCGGAACTCGCGATCGATGTTGCCCT
>OMGL01001902.1_pt1 | contig 11719 bp, 8 predicted proteins | sample 1645831 | NCBI WGS metagenome assembly OMGL01 (sample SAMN00849301, study PRJEB25192) | human gut metagenome | reverse complement strand
CGCGTACGCCTCAGAAATTTGGGCACAACTGACAAAAAATCTTCTCACAAAATCAGGTACAAAAAGATTCCGAGAGAACATTAATAAGTACAGCTTTTCTCTTTGCAGTAAACCTCCTGGCAGAGGTTGTATCCATTTGAAACAGCAAAAAGCCCTCTGCATCCCATAGGGGAAGCAAAGGGCGACTGTATCGCGGTACCACCTTTGATCCAACCGATATGTACAACACATATATCATCCATATCCGGTCATCTCATGGAATACGAAAACCTGAAACATATCTTATATATATTTTAAAGCCTTTCGTACTCGCTCCCTTAACGCGGGCCAACGGAACAGGCTAATGTATCTTTCTCACCTGTCCGGCTCACAAGCTACCTTCCATTTTCAAGTATTCCCAAGCGGCCTTTCAGCCAGTGAGCCGCTTTCTCTGAGGGTCTTAAAAATGTACTCCTCTTGTTCATCACCATTTTTTATACTGCTGTTTTCAAGCATAAATATTTTTTACGGATTTGTCAAGAGCAAAGTTATTATAGATGTATCTTTACTGAGGCAGCTTGCACACATCCACCCACTGTTCAAAGTCACAGGACTTTTCCAGATCCGGGATGGACAGTTTTACAGCACTATTGCTGCTTCCACATGCAGGATAAACTACATCAAAGCGTCTTAAAGACTCATCTAAATACACCTTTACGCCCTCTTTGATACCGTAAGGGCATACACCCCCAACCTCATGGCCGATCAGTTCAGACACCTGCTCTACGGTCAGCATTTTTGCTTTTACACCGAAAAAGGATTTATATTTGTGATTGTCGATCTTCGCATCTCCTGCTGCCACGATGAGGACCGGTCCTTCTCCTGTTAAAAAAGATAATGTTTTTGCAATGTGGGCCGGTTCACAGCCTACTGCCACTGCTGCCAGCTCTACCGTTGCACTGGAAACATCAAACTCTTTGATCCTGTCTCCAAATCCTCTTTTTTCCAGAAATTCCTTTGCTGCCTGAAATGCCATGATTATGCCTCCTGTTTCCTGTACTCACTTTTCCATTTGCTGATCAGTTTTTTTGCCTTTTCTAACTGTCCTTCAGGATCCTGTTTCCACAGGGCTCTTAAATTTCTCACACTTGCTGCCTGTTTGGCATCTGTTTCTGCCTGGGACAGTTTCCCTTTCCATTCTTCCTTCCATTCTGGCTTAAAAAGAGCCTCATAGCTTTCATCAACGGAAAGTCCCGGAGCAAAACAGGTAAGAAAATAGATCTTTTCCAGGATCTGATCCTCTTCCTTTAATCCATAGGCTGTATCATATGCCTTATATGCCCTGGAAAACTGGAACATCTGGGCACAGGCAGCCCCTAAGTTCTGATAGACCTGGGACCAGAATGCCTCTTCTCCTTTTTTGCGTTCCCCTTCCTCGGTCAGTTTTTCATACTTCTGCAGTGCTTTTCCATACTGTTTCTGGGAAAAAAGATAATCTGCCACTGCCTTTCCATAAGCATTTTGAGAAAGGTTTCTGTAAGAAGCCGTTACCTGCTTAAATTTCTGTATCTCTTTTTCTGTATAGTAATCACATTCAGAAAGGAACAGGTACAAAGCCTCTTCCGGGCGGCCGCCGGCTTCCACCAGCTTTTCCATGCGTCCTGCAAGAAAGCCAAGTCCCAGCTCATTTTTCACAAAGAAAAACAAAGAGGCATCTACAAAATCATTCATCACAAGAAGGGGATGATGGTAGATCACATAGCAAAGTTCCTGGGAAGAATATATATGGATCCCCAGAACTTCAATATAAAAGGGATGTTTTACTTTTTCCCTTCTGCACAATAATAAACTCATAAGATTACCTCTTGTCTGATCACTGCATCAGATGCCGGGAACAGCTCTCCAAAGCCCATATCCCGGATCACCACCGCCATGGTATTTTCATCTGTAAATCCAATATTCATCCGGATCCTGGTAGTCTTTTCCGGCCGGTCAGGAAAACCTGTAAGGGGCACGGAAACGGCTCTCTTTTTCCGGGAGTCCAGATGGGAAATAAGAAATTCGATCTCTTTTTGTCCATCTAAGATCAGTTCCAGAGAACTTTTTGACTCATACCAGTTATCCCCATAGGAGGCAACTGCCAGCATGATCTCTTTTCCTGCACGCATGACTTTCAGGGCTACTTCTGCCTTTAATCTACCTTCACAGACAAACACATAAGGAAATTCCGTTCCCTGAACCATATAGTCCCTTGCCTTGATCGCTGCTCCCTTGGAAAACAGCACATTTTCCACAAACACCCTTCTCCGGTTGCAGGCAAGTTTCATAAAACCGGTTGCCCAGTCCTGACGTTCAAAGCCTTTTCCTGTAAGGAATACGGTTGAAAACAACTTATTTTCCAGAAGTTTTTCCCCACAGGAACAAAGGATCTGATCTGCCAGCTTGCTTCCGGAAGGGGAGTCAAGGATATCCAAGTCAAAGGCTTCTTCCTGGTTTTGTGCTTCTGCCTGGACCATGTTGCGGCGCATGCCCCTTTGTACCTTCATTTCATAATAGCAGAGCCGGTCTTCTGATAACTCAAATAAACCTACCTGGTTACTCCACAGCTCTTTGCGCTGACTGAGCACATAGTAAGCAAAACTTTCTGTATGACTGATCACATGGACACGGTCCCTGGGAATGTTCAGATAATCTGCACAGTACATCAGGCAGTCTGTTACTTTTGCGTCTGTTCCGTGCATGGTGATCACCAGCTGCTCCACCTGGTCTGTATGGAATTCCTTAAAAGGACAGTCTAACAGCTTTTTCAAAAATATCTTTAATAGATCCGTACCTGTATAGCAGATCCCTCCTATAGTAGAAGTTCCCTCCTTGCGGACCATTTTAAGCAGCTTGTCTACGATCACGCCTTCGCCTAAAAGAGTGGCTGCATAGGCTTCTTCTCCTATGAGCCAGGTTTCTTTCTCTTTTCTGCGGCAGATCACTGTAGGAACTGTCCAGGACTTTTCTTTTTCATTGCAGCTGATCTGGGAATAATCGTCATTCAGATCTAACCCGATCACAAGTCCTTCCATCTATTTGTTTCCTCCGTTGTAGTTCATATGTACGTTTGAAATCTTTTTGGATCCCATTTCAAAAACACGTCAGTTCACAGGAAATAGGATCCCCAGGGCAGCTGATCGTTTTACATAATCTTCCATTGCCCCTAAAAGCCCTTCTGCATCCTGCTTTGCCACTGCCTCTGACATCTGGTTTAAGCAGGCAAAGCGGCTGTTTTCTCTTCCGGCTCTTTCCGGGTCACAGCAGGTACGGCCTTCTTTTACAAGAACAGCGCCCTTTTCGCCCCGTTCATAGATCTGGTATTCTAAAAGTTCTCCCTTAAACAGGGTCAGTTTCTTTACATAAATGCCCTGATATACCCGTTTCATCTCTTCCCTGGTAAAATGGTCCTCCTGGGGAAGGATACGCATTTCGATCCAGGGCTGTACATTTTTGTCTCCCCGGTACTCGATCATGGTCTTATCCATAATGTCTTCCGGGATAGAAACAAACCGTCCCAGATCCTTCATATATGGAAATACCATTTCTGACTCTAACAGAATATTTACCATGATCTGCAGCTGTTTCTTCTCATCTGCCGTGATCTCTGCCTGTCCTGCATAGTAACGGGTAAGAGCCAGCAGATAGATCGTAGGGATCTTTTCCTTGCCAGGATCCGCGCCCACTGCATTTTTCAGGTACTGGAAGATCTGACTGTCGATCTCCTTTTCTTCCAGGAAATACTGGATACACTTCTGGGTAAAATATGCTTTTACCATACTTTCCCTGGTGCGCTTGCGCTTCATGTAAAGGTCAAATACAGAATCAATCTGGTCACAGCTGCCTGTAAACAACATCTGAGCTAACAGACGTTCTTCCAGATCATAGGTTTCCACATGTTCCCCTACTGCCTGGATCAGGATCTCATACATCTGGGAAGTGGTCCCGTTAAAATGTTCACAGAGATAATCTAAGATCACGCTGTCCGCTTTTCCAGCCTCAAACACTCTCCAGGACAGTTCCAGTAAACGGTCATCCTGGTCAAACAGCTGCTGTAAGATCATACGGGTACAAAGCTTTAACAGCTTCTCCGGATCCACATCTTCTATTTCATAAGTTAAAAGCATATTATATGCTTCTCTTAAATAATTACAGTCTATAAAGATCTCACAGATCTTTCTTCGCATGGACGGCTCCAGCAGGTCCTTATCTAACTGGATCAGGAAAGCGCACCGCTCTTCTTCTTCCTTGGAAACAGCCTTTTTACAGTAATATTCTGTTACCAGATGAAGAAGCTTTTTCTCAAATACAGGATTCAGCTTTAACTGGCTTAAGGTATCTTCTAAAAGAAGGGCTTCCTCCTCTTTTTCCACGCCTTTTTTTAACACAGCCTCACAGGCGCGAAGCTTTAAGATAGGATGATCCGGATATACCTCATAACAGCGGTCAAGGAGCTCTTTCCGGTCCATGACCGGCAGTTTCCGATGGCTTATATTCAGATATCTTCCCCCATATGCATCCTGGAAAAACAGGACTGTATTCTTAGAAACAGCCGGAACATAAGCTTCCCCATGTTCTAATAAAAATGCCTCTTCCTCTTTTAATTCCTCACAGCGCACGATCACATATTTCATTCTCGGATCATCACATTTTACGCGGCTGGAACAAAGGATCTTTGGCAGGATCCCTGCAGCCCTGGGATCGATCATATCTGTATAGATCATGTGCTCATAGATCACAGCCAGACAGCCGTTCATTCTGCCTGCAAGCAGCTGTTCCATGGCAAACTGCTCCATTTCCCGCACATAGACCTGATACAGTTCCGTAGAAGGGTTTACATACTGTAAAATGTTTTTATACAGCACACTTTTATTGGCCTGGTCTAAAGATTTATCATAAGAGAAATACAATAGCACTTCTTTTGGAAGGGCATGTCCATAATCATCCGGCAGAGAATAAAGGAAATATTCATAAAGCCTTGTAAGATTGATATGGGCTTTTAAGGCCTTCTCATACCAGCCAAAGGCGGATCTGTCTTTCTTTTCTCCCCGGATCAGAAGACCGCATAATGCCTCTAATACCTGCATTTCCGGATAGGATCTGTATAAATTTACTAACAGTCTTTCCAGGATCTTCCTGTAATGCTTTACCTCTGAAAGGGATAAAGCAGCTTTTACAGCCAGGTTCTGGTCCAGCCAGCCATTTTTTAATCCACCAAGGAAGACCTGGATCTCAAATTCTCCCATTTTTACAAACAGATCCGGATGCATCTTAAGAAGGCGGCAGGCCAGTCCATATAAAAACGGGCTTCTGCAGCCATATCCGAACATGGAGCGCATCTGTTCATAAAGCTCCAGCGGATTTTGCAGGCAGGTCCTGTCTGTTTTTACTAACAGGTTAAGAAGCCAGCCATCCGTTTTCCTGTTTTCATTTAAGAGCTTACGTATGTAGCGGGCCAGTGCTGCCTTTTTCTCTTCAGAAGAAGGCTCATTTAACAGCTCTAAATACTGATAAAAGCAGTAGATTTCCGGTCTTGTATCCCTGCATCTTAAAACAGGATCTCCGATCTCTGCAAGAGCCGCTGTATACGCATCTTTTCTTCCTGCTTTAAAAAGCTGTTCTGTCCGCCACAAACGTACAGCTATATCTTCCGGATATCTGGCACGGAGATTTTCTGTTTTCTTTAATAACCCGCTGTTTACAGAAAAATCTCCCTCATCTGTAAATTCCTGTTTCAGGCGCAGACGGGAAAATTCACAGACAGATGCCTTATCTGCTGTTTTTTTCTCTCTTCCATCTGCTCCCTGAACATTTTTCTTTATTACTTCTACAGGGAAAACAAATTCCTGGCGCAGGGAACGGATGCGCACAGAACCAAAGTTTCTTCCGACATGAAGATATTGTGGAAGGATCTGGTAATGGATCTGGCAGTTGCCCTGGTCAAACTCACGGGTGGTCACTGCATTTTTTTCCACAGCAAGAAAATCCCCGTCTGCTTCTACCTGTATTTTTACATAGCCCCAGCCACTGGCTGTAAGCCCGATCACACCTTCTGTAATGGTTTCCGGTGCATTTAACAGGATCTTTTCCCCGTCTGTACGCAGGGAAACCGCTTCCTTTACATGAAGAGCTACTAAAAATTCCTCTAACAGATTATTTCTGCCGTTTCTTCCCTTTAAACCCTCATAGATCGTCCTTGCCTGCACATCCTGCATAAAAGGCGCTTCTGTAAAATCCTGATATTCAAACAGGCGCAGGGCCAGTTCCCAGTTTTTCTTTGCCAGAGCTGCAAAATCCCTTGGGGTTTTTAAGCTTCCCAGTTCCTCTGTCCTGTTTCCTGTCTGTATGCGCAAAGAATAAGGAATCTCTTTCTCGCCTCCGTTTGTGACCAGGTAAAAAGATCCCTTAACTGTATCTCCATCCTCTAAGTATCGGGTGTCGATGTTATATATAATGTGATTGCGAAGTCCACCAAATGCTTCGCTTTCTAATTTTACTCTCTCATTTCCGGAATACACCAGTCCTTTAATATACAGGTCATTTCCGCTTTGAACGGAAAATTCTCCCCGCACGGACTCTCCCGGTGAAAGGACCCCTTCGATCCTCTCTGGTTTTATCACCAGCTCTGGCACGCTGCTGTCAATGATCCCGCGGGCCAGGCGGTTGATCCGTTCTCTCATACACTACCACCTGTATCTATATGTACTCTCGCATATTTATCTGTCAGTTTCTCAAATGCCGGATTGCTGTAAGCTTTGCACTCCCGCATTTTTGCTTCGCTTCGATTGGTGCTGAACATTTGCCACTGGCACATAGCACCTAACCCCCATGATAACACAATTCCTTCTGTTTTAAAAGTGAAATCTGTCTTGATTTAAAGAAGCAAACTTGTTATGATAGATAAGAATGTTCAGAAATCTTTTAACGGAGTGTGAAATAATGCTTACGGAACCTATGACTTTATATAAACTGATGAACCTGTATCTGTTAAAACAGGTGAATTTTCCTCTTACCAATGCACAGCTGACCAGCTTTTTTACAGAACACGACTATACTACTTATTTCACACTGCAGCAGGCCTTAAATGAATTAGAGGATGCCGGACTGATACACAAAGAAGCCAGCCACTCCAGCACCCGCTATGCTGCGCCCCGAATGGGAAGAAATCGTTCTGGTGAAATACGATTTCAAGACATGGGATGCGCTTCTGGCTGCTGTCGGCTACGGCGGCATGAAGGAGGGGCAGGGTGTTAACCGTCTGAAGGATGAATATTTAAAGGAAAATAAATTCCGCCTGCGTGAAGAGGTAGGTACCACCGCCGACTTTTACAAAGGTACCAACCAGGACTACATCGTCCACTGTGAAGTACGTGAAAATAAGGCAGTCCTGATCGGGCTGGACCTTTCTGTTCCTGACAAAGAGCAGGCGGAAGCTGTATGCGGCGCCTGGAGACGTAAAAGCCAGGAGATTTATTCTCATGTGATGCATACCCTGCTGTCTTAAATTTTGAGAAACACTGTGATCATCCATGACCGCCGCACCTGCGATATACTGGCAGTCAATCGTAATAAATCATCAAAAAACACGACCTGAGAGTTTTTCTCCCGGTCGTGTTTTTGTGTCAGAGCACATTTTTTATATATGTTCCCTTAATTATTCTTCTGTTTTCTCTTCTGCCTCTGCAGCTGTATTTTCATTTACATCTGCCATGGTATCTTCGATCAGCCTCCAGATCTCATCTCTTCCCTGCTTTGTTTCAGCAGAAAACGGGATAATGATCCCATCTTTTTCCATTCCAAGACCCTGACGGACGATCTTTACATTTTTCTGGATCTGGCTGCGGTTGATCTTGTCTAATTTGGTAGCAATGATCACCGGATGATAGCCGTTATAGATGATCCAGTCATACATCATCTTGTCGTTGGCAGATGGTTCATGACGGATATCGATCAGAAGAAAAACCAGTTTTAACATGGCGGAGTTTCTAAGATAACGCTCGATCATCTTGCCCCATTTTTCCTTGGCTTCCAGTGAAACCTTGGCATAACCATATCCAGGAAGATCCACGTAGTACAACTCTTTATTGATATTGTAAAAGTTAATGGTCTGGGTCTTTCCAGGCTGGGAAGAAGTTCTTGCGTAGGCTTTCCGGTTCATCAGTGCATTGATCAATGAGGATTTTCCTACATTTGACTTTCCTGCAAAAGCGAACTCCGGCAGTGTGTTGTCCGGAAGTTTGCTGGTAACACCGCAGACTGTTTCCAGATTTACATCTCTGATGATCATACAAATGCCTCCTTTATTACTTCATCCATATTTTTAACATAAACGATCTCCAAACCTCTGGTGATCTCTTTTGATAATTCTGCCATATCCGGCCGGTTCTTATCCGGAACCAGGACTTTTTTAATGTGGGCCATCTTGGCTGCCAGGATCTTCTCCTTCAGGCCGCCGATCGGAAGCACTCTTCCTCTTAAGGTAATCTCACCGGTCATAGCCACTTTTGCCAGAACTTTCCGTCCTATTACAGCAGAAAGCATAGCTGTTGCCATGGTAATACCTGCAGACGGGCCATCCTTTGGAACTGCACCCTCCGGAATATGCAGATGCAGATCATGTTTTTCAAAGTAATCATCTGCCACCTGGTAATCCGGACAGATCGAGCGCACATAAGTCAGAGCGATCTGAGCTGACTCCTTCATTACATCACCCATCTGACCTGTCATAAGGAGATTTCCTTTTCCAGGCATCACATTTACTTCGATCTGTAAGGTATCGCCGCCTACGCTGGTCCATGCCAGACCTCTTACAATACCTACTTCATCTTCTTCATTGGCATCTTCAAAAGAGACTCTCTCTTTTCCAAGATATTTTTCCAGATTTCCTTCATTTACACGGATCGGTCCCTGCTTCTTTTCCAGATATTTTCTGGCTGCCTTGCGGCACACATCCCCGATCCGGCGCTCTAAGTTTCGCACACCGGCTTCTCTGGTGTAATTGTGGATGATCTTTTCCAGACACTTATCGGAAAATACGATCTGCTGTGGTGTAAGGCCATTTCGCTCGATCTGTTTTCCTACCAGATAGTCCTTTGCAATGTGGAACTTCTCATTTTCTGTATAGCTGTTTACCTCGATCAGTTCCATACGGTCAAGTAATGGTCCCGGTATGGTCTGGGTGGTATTGGCAGTGGCAATAAACAGTACCTGGGAAAGATCCACAGGAACTTCTACATAGTGATCGCGGAATTTTACATTCTGCTCCCCGTCTAATACTTCCAGCAAAGCAGAGGAAGTATCTCCCTTGTAGTCACTGCTTACCTTATCGATCTCATCTAAAAGCATCAGCGGATTGGCAACTCCTGCCTGGCGCAGTCCTTCTACCAGACGTCCCGGCATTGCCCCTACATAAGTCTTTCTGTGTCCACGTATCTCTGCCTCATCTCTTACACCGCCAAGGCTGATGCGCACATATTTTTTATTTAATGCTTTTGCAACAGATCTTGCAATGGAGGTCTTACCGGTTCCTGGCGGACCTACTAAACAGATGATCGGGCTTGTACCCTTCTTGGTAAGAGAACGCACAGCCAGATACTCTAAAATACGCTCTTTTACCTTTTCCAGACCATAATGATCCTCATTTAAGATCTTTTCTGCATGGCGGATATCTTCGTTATCTTTGGAAGTTTTCTTCCACGGCAGTTCTAAAAGAGTCTCTATGTAGGTCCGCAGCACATTGGCTTCTTGGCTTCCGGCAGGCATGGTACGGAAACGGCCGATCTCTTTTAACAGCTTTTCCTTTACTTCTTTGTCTGCTTTTAAGCTTTCTGTTTTCTTCTGATACTCATCTGCATCAGATAAAGGATTATCCTCCCCTAACTCCTGACGGATGATCTTCATCTGTTCTCTGAGGATATACTCTTTCTGGTTCTGGTCAATATCTGCTTTTACTTTCTCCTGGAATTCCTTTTTTATACGGTAAACTTCCATTTCTGTCATAAGGGTCTGAAGGACAGCCTCATATTTTGCAGATATGCTGGAACACTCTAAGATCGCCTGGCATACGGTATAATCCCATGGCATCTGGATAGGAATCTGCTTTAACATCTCCTTCAGATCACCGATCAGCAGCAGCGCCGGAAGTGTTTCCTTTGCCACTCTCTGATTGACAGTTCCATATTCTTCCAGTTTATCCTTTAAAATACGGAGCATTGCCTCTCCGGCAAGAGGTTCTGTATCTTCTTCCTCTTCCCCCATGAGGCTGATCTCACCCATAAGATAAGGTTCTTCCGTATCAAAGCAGAGAAGTTCCGCTTTTTCCAGACCTTCCACTAGAACGCGGACGTTTTTAGAGGGAAGCTTTACCAGCTGTTTTACTACAGAAACGGTACCGATCTGATACAGATCCGAAAGTTCCGGATCCGGTATCTCCGGACGCTTCTGGCTGACTAAAAACAGCTTCTGATCCCCTAACATTGCCTTTTCAACCGCTGCTATGGATTTCGGTCTGCTTACATCAAAATGCTGCACCATACCCGGCAGGATGGTCATTCCCCGCAGGGCCACAGTGGGCATTACTATTACTTGTTCTTCCATTCTATCTTATGCACCTTTCAATCTATCAAAAAGAGGGCATGCCGCAAAATAAGACTACTTTACGACAGCCCCCTAATCTTCTCTCGAAATCTATCAGGCGATCTCTCCTTTTTTTCCGCCACGCAGTCTGTCTGCAACAGATTTACGGGCAGTTGTCGGAGCTGCATCACGATATACCAGTTCCGGCTCACCTGTCTTATCGATCACATCTTTTGTAATGGTACAGATACCTACTGTATCATCAGACGGGATCTCATACATCAGATCCATCATAGCATTTTCCAGGATGGAACGCAGTCCTCTGGCACCGATCTTTCTCTTTACTGCCAGATTTGCCACTTCTTCCAGAGCCTCCGGTGTAAACTCAAGTTTTACATCATCCAGCTCAAACAGCTTCTTGTACTGCTTGGTAAGGGCATTCTTCGGTTCAGAAAGAATTCTTACCATTGCTTCCTTTGTAAGCTGCTCTAAGGAAACCATGACCGGAACACGGCCGATAAACTCAGGGATCAGACCAAATTTGGTAAGATCTCTCGGCTCTACCTGCCGTAAAAGTTCATCAATATCCATCTCATTGCGATTTACCACTTCTGCGTTAAATCCAATGGAACCTGCGCTCATACGCTGCTCTACGATCTTTTCCAGTCCGTCAAAAGCACCGCCGCAGATAAACAGGATATTGGTTGTATCGATCTGGATCAGTTCCTGATGAGGATGCTTCCTTCCCCCCTGAGGCGGAACGCTGGCAACGGTTCCCTCTAAGATCTTAAGAAGGGCCTGCTGCACACCTTCACCAGATACATCTCTTGTGATAGAAACATTTTCTGATTTCTTGGTGATCTTATCGATCTCATCAATGTAGATAATGCCGTACTCAGCACGTTCAATATCATAATCTGCAGCCTGGATCAGCTTTAACAGGATATTTTCCACATCTTCTCCGACATAACCGGCTTCCGTCAGTGTCGTCGCATCCGCGATCGCAAACGGTACATTAATGATCTTTGCAAGTGTCTGCGCCAAAAACGTCTTACCGCTGCCTGTTGGTCCGATCATGATGATATTACTCTTCTGCAGCTCCACATCATCCAGATCCTTATCTGCG
>OMGL01001898.1_pt1 | contig 11737 bp, 9 predicted proteins | sample 1645831 | NCBI WGS metagenome assembly OMGL01 (sample SAMN00849301, study PRJEB25192) | human gut metagenome | reverse complement strand
ACCTTTGATGTCCGTTATCTGTTTTCGGATTTTAAAAAGAAGGAAGGCTATAAAAAGTCGACCGAAATTTCTAAGGAGTATCACATGTACCGGCAGTACTACTGTGGGTGTGTGTATTCCAAGCGTGACCGCGACCGTGAAATCGTACTGCGCAGACAGCAGGAAGAACAGATTTTATAAAAAACAAAGAATTTAAGAAAGAGAGGAATTTAGATATGGCACAGTTATGGGGCGGAAGATTTACGAAGGAGACAGACCAGCTGGTTTACAATTTTAATGCATCCATTTCGTTTGATCAGAAATTTTACAAGCAGGATATTGAGGGTTCCATTGCACATGTGCGTATGCTTGGAAAGCAGGGCATTCTGACACAGGAAGAGATGCAGGCGATTGTTTCCTGTTTACAGGAAATTCTTGCGGATGTGGAGAGCGGAAAGCTTGCCATCACTTCGGAATATGAGGATATTCACAGTTTTGTGGAAGCAAACCTTATTGACCGTCTGGGAGATACCGGAAAGAAACTGCATACCGGACGAAGCAGAAATGATCAGGTGGCACTGGACATGCGTCTCTATACCAGGGCAAGAGTGGCAGAGATCGACGGACTGCTGAAAAAGCTTTTGGAAGCCATTCTTGATACCATGGAGAACAATTTAGATACCTACATGCCGGGCTTCACCCATTTACAGAAGGCACAGCCCATTACCCTGGCGCATCATTACGGTGCCTATTTTGAAATGTTCAAGAGAGACAGACAGCGTCTGACAGATATCTATAAGCGTATGAATTATTGCCCTCTGGGAGCCGGAGCACTGGCAGGCACCACATATCCTTTGGATCGTGAATATACCGCGAGACTTCTTCGCTTTGAAGGTCCGACGTTAAACAGCATTGATTCTGTGGCGGACAGAGATTACCTGATCGAATTCCTTTCCGCACTTTCCACGATCATGATGCATTTAAGCCGTTTCAGCGAAGAGATCATCATCTGGAATTCCAATGAATATCAGTTCGTAGAGCTGGATGATGCTTATTCCACCGGAAGCAGTATCATGCCCCAGAAGAAGAATCCGGATATCGCAGAGCTGGTAAGAGGCAAGACCGGAAGAGTCTATGGTGCTCTGATAGCATTACTCACCACCATGAAGGGACTGCCCCTGGCTTACAATAAAGACATGCAGGAAGACAAGGAGATGGCATTTGATGCCATGGATACCGCAGCAGACTGCATCACTTTATTCACAGGCATGATTCAGACCATGAAGTTCCGCAAGGACCGCATGGCGAAGAGTGCCATGAATGGATTCACCAATGCCACCGATGCTGCAGATTATCTGGTAGGTAAGGGTGTGCCTTTCCGGGATGCCCACGGTATTATCGGCAGGCTGGTATTGTACTGTATTGAGAAGGATACTTCTATTGATGCTTTAAGCTTAGAGGAACTGCATTCCATCAGTGATAAGTTCGACGAAGATATCTATGATGCCATCTCACTGAAGACCTGTGTGGAGAAGCGTCTGACCATCGGTGCACCGGGTGAGAAAATGATGAAACAGGTCATTGAGAAAAATAAAGAATACCTGAAAAATGATGCCATAGAAGAGTATCAACAGTCTTTGGAAGACAGACTTTCGTAAAATCAGGAAAGAATGTCTTTTCAGATAAAAAGGAAATGCATAGAGCTGAGGAGGAAATGAAAAATGAGTGAAAAAATACGTGTAGGTATCCTGGGTGGAACCGGTATGGTAGGACAGAGATTTATCTCTCTGTTAGAGAACCATCCATGGTTCGAGGTAACGACTATCGCAGCCAGCCCCCGATCCGCAGGCAAGACGTATGAGGATGCAGTGGGTGATCGATGGAAGATGACGACTCCCATGCCTGAAGCTGTGAAAAAGCTGATCGTCATGAATGTCAACGAAGTGGAAAAAGTAGCCGCACAGGTAGACTTCGTATTTAGTGCCGTAGATATGTCCAAGGACGAGATCAAGGCAATCGAAGAAGCTTATGCCAGGACAGAGACCCCTGTAGTATCTAATAACAGTGCCCACAGATGGACTCCCGATGTTCCTATGGTAGTACCCGAGATCAATCCCGAGCATTTCCAGATCATCGAAGCACAGAAGAAGAGATTGGGAACCACCAGAGGATTTATCGCTGTAAAGCCCAATTGCTCCATTCAGAGCTATGCACCGGTACTGACCGCATGGAAAGAATTCGAGCCCTATGAAGTAGTAGCCACTACTTATCAGGCTATCTCCGGTGCCGGCAAGACTTTTAAGGACTGGCCCGAGATGGTAGGCAATATCATTCCTTACATCGGCGGTGAGGAAGAGAAGAGTGAGAAGGAGCCTTTACGTATCTGGGGTAAGATCGAAGGCGACAAGATCGTTCCTGCAACTTCTCCCGTGATCACATGCCAGTGTATCCGTGTTCCGGTACTGAACGGACATACTGCAGCCGTATTCGTAAAATTCCGTAAGAAGCCCACTAAGGAACAGCTGATCGAGAAGTTAACTTCTTTCAGCGGAGAACCTCAGAGACTGGGACTTCCCAGCGCACCGAAGCAGTTCATCCAGTATCTGGAGGAGGACAACAGACCTCAGGTAGCTTTGGATGTGGATTTTGAGAATGGTATGGGTATCAGTGTAGGCCGTCTGAGAGAAGATACCGTATATGACTTTAAGTTTGTAGGACTTTCACACAATACATTACGCGGAGCGGCTGGGGGCGCTTTGCTTTGCGCAGAACTTTTGAAAGCACAGGGTTACATCACCAAAAAATAAAGGGTGAGTGGGGTTATGAACGAGTTACACTATCAGCTGGATCTTATGCGCGCAATGAATCAGAAATTAAGCGACAGGGAGAAAATGTACCGCCTTTTGTGCGATACCATGGATTATGCTTATATCTACTATTCTTTTGAGAAAAATTCTGTCACGACGCTTGGAAAATGGGATGATTTTTTCGATTTCCAGATTCGGGACAGACGGGACTTTACTAAGCTTTTAGAGATGGTAGATGAGCCATATGTGCTGCCTCTTAGGGATATGCTGTTTTTGGAGAAGGGAGGTCAGGAAACTTCTTCTGTGGAATGCATGCAGAAGGGGAAGAAGACCTGGCTGCAGTTCTCCTGCAGGATATTCTATGAGGACGGCAGACCTGCGGATCAGATCATTGTGGTACAGAATATCACAAAACTGAAGACGCAGAACGAAGAACTTCTCTATATGGCGTATTATGACGGACTTACAGGACTGTACAACCGGAACTATTTTGTACGTCTCCTGACGGAGTTCCTACGGCGCGCGAAAGAAGATAACCGGCTGGTCAGTGTGCTGGTCATCGATATTGACGATTTCCGTAAGGTCAACGACGGACTGGGAATCGTGGCAGGAGACGAACTGGTACAGCAGTTCGGATCTTTCTTAAAGGAATTCAACAGTGACGATGTGATCGTCTGCCATCTGACCAGTGATGTCTACTGCATGGCAATCTATGATCCCTGCGGTGACAGAAGCGTGGAACACATTCATAAGGAGATCGTGAAGCGTACCAGAGAACCTTTTTATCTGGTGGGCGGACAGGTATTGAATATTACTGTAAGCGTAGGCGTTGCGGAATATCCGGAAGCTGCTACATCCGCACTGGAACTGATCAACTGTGCCGAGATCGTTATGTTTAAAGGGAAGTCCATGGGCAAGAACCGGATCCAGTATTTCGATACGCCGATTCTGAATGATTTCCTGAAAAATGTGGAACTGGACAGCAAATTAAAAGAAGCGGTATTTGATCGTAACTTTATTCTGTATTATCAGCCCCAGTACTACGCGGGGAATCAGAAACTGCGCGGAATGGAAGCGTTGATCCGCTGGAAGGACGGCGACGGAAAAATGATCAGCCCGGCGAAGTTCATTCCGATTGCAGAGAAAAACGGCACGATTATCCCTATCGGCAACTGGGTACTGGAGCAGAGCATCCGGACATTTTCCGAATGGAGGAACCGGTACGGCGTTCCGTTTGTATTGTCTGTCAATATCTCCGCACTGCAGTACCAGAAGGAAGACTTCGTGGATTCGCTGTTACATATTATCCGCAAATATGATGTGTCTCCGGAGGAGATCGAACTGGAGATCACAGAGAGCATACTGATCGATGATTTCCAGGCAGTGACTGAGAAAATGCAGCTGTTAAAAGAATATGGCATCCGCATTTCCTTAGATGATTTCGGAACGGGATTTTCCTCCCTGTCTTACTTGAAGAAGCTTCCGATCAATACGCTGAAGATCGATAAATCCTTTACGGATACGCTGCTTACGGATTCCGCTACCAGAATCATTACGGAATCCATTGTCAGTATGGTGAAATCCTTAGGATTTGAATCTATTGCCGAGGGAGTGGAGGAAGAACAGCAGTATAAATATCTGCGTGCCATCGGCTGTGATATCATTCAGGGATATCTGTTCGGAAAACCGCTGTCCCAGGAGGAGATCGAACAGCTATTACAGAAGATATACTGATCAGTTGTTACAGAAAGAATGAGGCTGCCATGTTAACTGGAAGGGAACAGGAAACAGCTTTTTTGGAAAATCATTATAAGAGACCGGGGAGTCAGATACTGGTGGTATATGGACAGAGAGGCGTTGGTAAGACGGCTCTCTTAACCGCTTTTGCGGAAAAAAAGCAGACCATACGATATACCGCTCCCAACTGTTCTTCCAGGGAAATGTGCTATCAGTGGGGACAGGAGCTTAGAGAACAGGGGAAAGAGATTTCCTCGAACCCTTCCTGGGAAGAAGTATTACAGTGTGTATCCGGAGAAAAAAGTGATCGCAAAAAAGTTCTGATCATAGAAAATTTTCATTATCTGCTAAAGGGGGATACCTTTTTTTTACAGGAATTGATCCGTTATCTGAAAGAACACAGGGAGGTTTCTCTTCTTGTAATTCTTACGACCTATGCATCCGGATGGGTGGAGAACAGTATGATCTCTAAAATAGGGAACCTGGCATTTTCTGTCAGTGGTTTTCTGAAGGTCAAAGAGCTGCCTTTTTCAGTAATGCGCCGGATTTTCCCAGGTGGGACGCTTCAGAAGAGCATAGAACTCTATGCGGTGTTAGGCGGAATGCCGGGATTATGGAAACTGTTGGAACTGTCAGCTTCTGTGGAGGAGAATCTGACGACGCTTTTTTTAGAAAAAAACAGTTTTCTTCCGGAACTGATGATCAAATGGCTGTCGGAAGAACTGCGGGAGACTGCTGTCTACAATACCATCCTTGCCACCATAGCAGATGAGAAGAACGGCAAGCTGAATGCTATGTATGCCCGTACCGGATTCTCCCGGGCGAAGATCAGTGTCTATCTGAAGAATCTGATGGAACTGGAGCTGGTGGAAAAAGTACTGCCCGGAACCTATGAGATCAGCAATTCTTTTATACGGTTTTATTTCCGTTTTCTGTTTCCTCACCAGACTGCCTGGAGAAGAGATAACGGCAGAGCCTTTTATGAAACATATATCCGTGAGGATTACAGTAGCTTTGTGAGATCCGCATACCGGAGAATCTGTCAGGAGATACTGCAGGCAGATTTCCATACGGTGGAACTGAAGAAGGCGGCACAGGGGAGAACATATTTTTTATGCAAAGATACTGCAGGAAAAAAGATCGCAGTGGATTATTCCGGTACGGTATGTTATACTTCGGAAGATTATGACGCACTGCAGACAGCGTTGAAAAGCATCCGGATGGAAACGGATGAGATAATAATATTTTGTGAGAATGGTTATGAAAATGCACTGGCGGAGAAAGTGTCCGGAAAGCTACAGTTTCGCAGCGTGGGTGCGTGATTTATGACAGGAAGACGGTAATACGTGGGTAAAAATTTATTTATTGCAGAGAAACCCAGCGTGGCAAGGGAATTTGCCAACGCTTTAAAATATAATATGCGTTCCAAAGACGGATATCTGGAGTCGGAAGAAGCCATTGTTACCTGGTGTGTGGGACATCTGGTGACCATGAGCTATCCGGAGGTGTACGATGAGAAATTTAAGAGATGGAGCTTCGAGACACTTCCTTTTCTCCCGGCGGAATTCAAATACGAAGTCATTGAAAATGCCAGGAAACAATATACCATCGTGAGTTCCCTGCTAAACAGAGAGGATGTCTCTACCATCTATGTCTGCACTGACTCCGGGCGGGAGGGAGAATATATCTATCGGCTCGTGGAGCAGATGGCGGGCGTGCAGGGCAAAGAGCGGAAGCGTGTATGGATCGATTCCCAGACGGAGGAGGAGATCTTACGTGGGATCAGGGAAGCCAAGGATCTCTCAGCGTATGATAATCTGGGGAATGCTGCTTATCTGCGTGCCAAGGAGGATTACCTGATGGGAATCAACTTCTCCAGGGCACTGACTTTGAAATACGGCAAGACTGTAAAGGATTACCTGAAGAGGGACCGTGCGGTGATCTCTGTGGGGCGTGTCATGACCTGCGTCCTGGGCATGATCGTTAACAGAGAACGGGAGATCCGGTCGTTTACCAAGACTCCTTTTTACCGGGTGATCGGCAATTTTAAGCTGCAGGAGAAGCCTTTTACCGCAGAGTGGAGAGCCGTGGAGGGTTCAAAATACTATAATTCTCCTGTATTGTATAAGGAGAACGGTTTTAAGAAAAAAGAGGATGCCGAGCGACTGATCGGGGAACTTTCTGCGGAACCTGCGGGACCGGCGACCGTCATCGGCATCGAGAAGAAAAAAGAGAACAAAAATGCGCCGCTTTTATATAATCTGGCAGAGCTGCAGAATGACTGTTCCAAATACTTTAAGATCAGTCCGGACGAGACGCTTAGGATCGTTCAGGAATTATATGAAAAAAAGATGACCACTTACCCCAGAACGGATGCCAGAGTTCTGTCTACGGCAGTGGCAAAGGAAATCCATAAAAATATCGGAGGACTTCGTAATTATGCCCTGGCAGCACCTTTCGCCAAAGAAGTATTAGAGCAGGGCACCTATAAAAATATAGCAAAGACCCGGTATGTGAACGATAAGCAGATCACGGATCACTATGCCATTATCCCTACAGGACAGGGTCTGAACAATCTGGCGGGGCTGGCCCCTACGGCGGCAAAAGTATACGAGGTCATTGTGCGTCGGTTTTTAAGTATTTTCTATCCGCCGGCAGTCTATCAGAAGTTCTCCCTTACATTGCAAGTAAAGGAAGAAAGCTTTTTTGCAAGCTTCAAGGTGTTGATACAGGAAGGGTATCTGAAGGTGACTAATTTCTCTTTCAAGAAGGAGAATACGGCGCTGAAGGAGGACAAAGAGAACGAGAACGAAAGTGCTGATGAAAAATGTGATGCAGAGCTTACCAATCTGCTGACACATCTGAAAAAAGGAGATACCTTATCCGTAGATACCTACGAGATCAAAGAAGGCGAGACTTCTCCACCCAAGCGATATACCTCAGGCAGCATCATCCTGACCATGGAAAATGCGGGACAATTCATAGAAGATGAGGAACTGCGGGCACAGATCAAGGGAAGTGGTATCGGCACCAGCGCTACGAGAGCGGAGATCCTGAAGAAACTGGTGAACATCGAGTATCTGGCACTGAATAAAAAGACCCAGGTACTGACGCCTACCCAGATGGGAGAGATGATCTACGATGTGGTATCGGATTCCATAAGACCGCTTTTGAATCCGGCATTGACAGCCAGCTGGGAAAAAGGACTTACCATGGTGGCAGACGGTGTCATCACACCGGATGATTACATGGGAAAGCTTACGGATTTCGTGGGCAGGAGAACCGTTGCCGTGCGGGGACTGAACAATCAGGGAATGCTCTGGAGACAGTTCCAGGCTACGGAAGAGTTTTACCAGAAGAAACAAAAGCAATCCAATGCGAAAAATAAAGAATAAAGAAGAGGAGAAACTATTATGGAAAATATTACGATTGAAAATTTGTATGATCTGACAGAGACCATTGCGGCAGAACTGTTCACCGAGGCAGAGTATCCCTGGGAGGTGCTTCCCCGGATCCACGATTTTATTTTGGAACTGGGCAAGAGACTGCCGGAGGAAATCTATGAAAAAAGAGGCGAGGATATCTGGGTGGCTAAAAACGCAAAAGTTGCTCCTACTGCCTGCCTGAACGGACCGCTGATCATTGATGAGGAAGCGGAGATCCGTCACTGCGCATTTGTCCGTGGCAATGCCATTGTGGGAAAGGGTGCGGTAGTCGGCAATTCCACCGAACTGAAGAACGTGGTCCTGTTCAATAAAGTACAGGTGCCACATTATAATTATGTGGGAGACAGCGTGCTGGGCTTTAAGTCTCATATGGGAGCCGGTTCTATTACTTCCAATGTAAAAAGCGATAAGACACTGGTTGTTGTGAAGAACGGCGAGGAAAAGATCGAGACTGGACTGAAGAAAATGGGAGCCATGTTAGGTGACCATGTGGAAGTAGGCTGCAACAGCGTACTGAACCCGGGAACTGTCATCGGACGTAATTCCAATGTGTATCCTACCTCTTGCGTCAGAGGCGTGATCCCTGCCGGACATATCTTCAAGAGACCCGGTGAGGTTGTGAAAAAATCTGATATTTAAAAATTTGATTGATATTATCTAATGCATCGATGAAATCAGTTTGACGAATGTCCTTTTATGGTTTATGATATTTATCAGTGCAACGCTTTGACGGGTTAAAGCGTCTATGCATTACAGTAAGCGGATCGAAAGATCGGCAGAAAAGAGGGCATTTATTATGAAAAAGAAATTATTATCTGTTGTACTTACCGCAGTAATGGCAGCGACTGTTCTGACAGGCTGTGGCAGCACCGATAACGGAACTGCTTCTACCACAGCAGGTAGCGCAGCACAGACTGAAGCAGTAGCTTCCACAGACGGCAAGGTATATAACATCGGTATCTGCCAGCTGGTAGAGCATGAGGCTCTGGATGCAGCTACCCAGGGATTCCAGGATGCATTAAAAGATAAGCTTGGTGATAATGTAAAATTCGATCTGCAGAATGCACAGGGTGAGCAGACCACAGCAGCTACCATCTGTAATGGTTTTGTATCTGATGGTGTGGATCTGATCCTTGCAAATGCTACGTCTCCTTTACAGAGTGCAGCAGCAGCTACGACCTCGATCCCTATCTTAGGTACTTCCGTAACCGACTATGCTACCGCGTTAGAGATCTCTGACTGGTCCGGTGCTACCGGCAGAAATATTTCCGGTACTTCCGATCTGGCTCCCATTGAAGAGCAGGAAGCTATGTTAAAGGAACTGTTCCCGGACGTAAAGCAGGTTGGTCTGTTATATTGTTCTGCAGAAGCAAACTCACTGTATCAGATCCAGCTGTTTGAGGCTGCTTTGGACAAGGACGGTATTGCTTATAAAGAGTATGCGATCGCTGATACCAATGAAGTACAGTCTGTAACTACTGCAGCGGCAGGAGAGTGCGATGTTCTGTATATTCCTACCGACAACACGCTGGCATCTGTAACCGAGACCGTATACAACGTAGTAGCTCCCGCTAAAGTTCCTGTCATCGCAGGTGAAGAGGGTATCTGCAACGGTTGTGGCGTAGCTACCTTATCCATCAGTTACTATGATCTGGGATATGCTACCGGTGAGATGGCATACGAGATCCTGGCTGAGGGCGCAGACATCACTACCATGGATGTTCGCTACGCTCCCAACGTTACCAAGAAATATAATGCGAAGATCTGTGAGGAACTTGGCATCACTGTTCCCGATGATTATGTAGCAATTCAGTAAGTATTCAGTCAATTAAGTACGGAAACAAAATATACTTCGATAGGGATAGCGCCAGATAAGCGGTATCCCTATCGGAAGTTTTAGGAGGAAAAAGAAATGTCTTACTTTATGTCACTGAATCCCCTTTCCCTGTTCAGGGCAATGCCGGGATCAATAGCGCAGGGAATGATCTGGGGAGTCATGGCACTGGGAGTGTATATTACGTTCCGCCTGCTGGATTTTGCTGATCTGACCGTGGATGGTTCCATTGCAACCGGTGCTGCGGTATCCGTTATGCTGATTCGTGCGGGAGTTTCTCCTATAGCTACGCTGCCCATTGCTTTCCTGGCCGGAGCATTGGCAGGCATGGTAACGGGACTGTTGAACACCACACTGGGAATCCCCGGAATTCTGGCAAGTATTCTGACGCAGATCTCCCTGTATTCCATTAATCTGAATATCATGGGCAAAGCAAACCAGCCGGTCAGTGTAGATAATTATCCGCTGGTGGTATCTTTGCGTTATGTGACGGACGGTTCGGTGAGCAGACTTCTCTTTTTCCTGGGAATGATCGTATTTTTACTGGCACTGATCGCTGTGATGTACTGGTATTTTGGAACAGAACAGGGACATGCTATCCGTGCTACGGGCTGTAACAGCAATATGGCGAGAGCACAGGGCATCAATACCAACTTTATCAAGGTGCTGGCACTGATGATCTCCAACGGTCTGGTAGGTCTGTGTGGTGCGCTGTACGGACAGTTCCAGGGGGCGTCGGATGTCAATATGGGACGTGGAGCCATTGTCATCGGTCTGGCAGCTGTTATTATCGGTGAGGTACTGTTCGGTAAATTCGCCAGCAAGAGAAAACTTGCTTTTGCATTTACTCTGGCATCTGTAATTCTGGGTGCAGTGATCTACTACATGGTATATCAGTTTGTTCTGTGGCTGAAGATGCCTTCAGAGGATATGAAATTGTTCTCCGCTATCGTAGTTGCCATTTTCCTGGCAATTCCTTACTTGAAGGAGAAGAGAACACTTCGGAAAGGAGCGTCAAAATAATGGCTTACGCATTGGAGATACAGGATATACATAAAGTATTTAACAGAGGAACCATCAATGAAAAGGTGGCGTTAAACGGGGTAAACTTAAACTTAAATCCCGGGGATTTCGTGACCATCATCGGAGGTAACGGTGCCGGTAAATCCACCACGCTGAATGCCATTGCCGGTGTATGGCCCATTGATTCCGGTAAGATTATTATCGACGGCACGGATATTACGAGCCTGCCGGAGCATAAGAGAGCAAAGTACCTGGGAAGAGTATTCCAGGATCCTATGACGGGAACTGCCGCCACCATGGATATCGAAGAGAACATGGCAATTGCCTTAAGACGCGGCGAGAAGAGAACTCTTCGCTGGGGCGTTTCCAGAGAGGACAGAGAACTGTTTCGTGAAAAGTTACAGACGCTCGGACTGGGACTGGAGGATCGTATGACCAGCAAGGTAGGTCTTCTGTCCGGTGGTCAGCGTCAGGCTATCACACTTTTGATGGCGGCCTTAAAGCAGCCGAAGCTTCTGCTGTTAGATGAACATACCGCAGCATTGGATCCCAAGACAGCAGCAAAAGTACTGGAGATCAGTGACAAGATCATCGCTGAGAATCAGCTGACTGCCATGATGGTAACTCATAATATGAAAGATGCCATCGTACACGGCAACCGTCTGATCATGATGCATGAGGGCAAAGTCATCTACGATGTGGCTGGAGAAGAGAAGAAGAATCTTCAGGTAAAGGATCTGCTTGCTAAGTTCGAAGAAGTCAGCGGCGGAGAATTCGCCAATGACCGCATGATGCTAGCGTAAAAATTTAGGACACGTTGCCAATTTCGGCAACGTGTTTTTACGTTAACTTGAAAGTTAGTTGAATACATTGGCAAAATCCACGAACTCCCGGAGCATGCGATACACATG
>OMGL01001897.1_pt1 | contig 11738 bp, 10 predicted proteins | sample 1645831 | NCBI WGS metagenome assembly OMGL01 (sample SAMN00849301, study PRJEB25192) | human gut metagenome | reverse complement strand
GCTGGCTAAAGATACGGCGAAGGCTTGGAAAGAGGAGATATGCTTTTCCCCTTTTTCTCCTTTCCCGGCAGAATCGCCTAATAATCGGATCATCTCGCCAATCATGCGGAATTGCACGAACCTACTTTTTATCGTAAACCATACGGCGCATCCCAATAACATGATAATAAGGATGTATGACCATAATATATCGTTGACTCCGTTGATCCAATTATTCAATAGCTCCATGATTTATAATCTGTTGTTTGGTTACAAAGATACGTATCTACGAAGCAAATTCATCGAAATATTATTTTTTTATCATTTTCTTGTAACGTTTTCCAAACGGCTGTCGTCTTATAGTTAGAAACAAATGATAAGCGGGAAAGGCCACCCTGCTATATTCGGAAAAAATACGATAAAAATGAAACGGATGATGATTTGGATCATACTGCTAGGCGGTATGGTACAGGGAGCTTTTGCTCAGAACTTGGAGATAAAGGGAATGGTGCGGGACGCTCGCAACAAAGAAATCTTGGAATTTGCAAATGTGGTATTGCAAACAATGGACTCTTCTTTTGTAGCGGGTACGACTACGGATATGAAGGGGCATTTTTTATTAAATAAGATTAAAAAAGGGAGTTATATTCTATCTGTCTCTAGTCTAGGCTTTAAGACGGAGTATATTTCCTTGGAAGGCTTGTCCAAGAATATTTCTTTGGGAGAAATATCCTTAAATGATGATGCGGTATCCTTAGACGGGGTGACGGTTAGCGCCTCTGCCCAGACGAGCCATGCCGATAAAAAAGTGGTCTTCCCATCGGATCGCCAGATGAAGGCTTCGGGAAACGGTATGGATTTGTTGCAGCAGATGATGCTACCGAGAGTGCAGGTGGATTTGTTGAACAACGAGATCAAGGCCACGGGAAATGGGGTAGTCCAAGTGCGTATCAATGGCGTGAAGGTGGAACAGGATGAGATCAAGGCCTTGAATCCCTCGGATATCATCCGTATAGAATATCATGATAACCCGGGCTTACGTTACGGCAATGCCGATATCGTGCTGGATTATATTGTTCGCCGGCCGGATACGGGAGGTAGTTTTGGTCTGGACATGGCGCAAGGTATCAATTCCATGTGGGGTGAACATAATGCTTGGGGAAAGATCAATCATAAGAACTCGGAATGGGGCGCTTCTTATCGGATCGGTCCTCGTGATTTCTATGGAATGAAACGGAATAACGAGGAAGAGTTCCATTTAGCGAATGGAACGACCTTGAACCGTGTGGAAATAGGCGAACCTTCGCGCGCTCGTTTGTTCATGCATAACCTGAATGTGAACTATAGCTATCAAAAGCCGGATAAGTATATGTTTAACGCCACGTTCCGCTACCGGAATAATCATCAACCGCATTGGGATTATCAAGGAGTCTTGATGAATAAGGCGAATCCGGAGGATAAAGTGGATATGATCGATCTATCGGGATCAGCCTATCAAGCTCCTGCGCTGGATTTATATTACCAACGGGATTTGAAGCATAACCAGACCTTGGTGTTTAACGTGGTAGGGACTTATAACCAAACGAAATCGACCCGTATCTATCAAGAGAGTAAACATGAACAATTGTTGACTGATGTAAATAATGTGGTGGATGGTGATAAATACTCGATTATCGGCGAGGCTATCTATGAGAAGAAATTAACGAATGGTAATCGGTTGAGCGGCGGTTTACGCCATAACCAATCTTTCTCGGATAACAGTTATATCAATGGGCATAACTATAAGACGCATATGGAACAGATGGAGAGTTCCGTATATGCGGAGTTCAAGGGAAAGGTGAAAAAACTGGATTACTCGTTGGGTGTGACCGTGAATCGCTCGTCTTATAGTCAACGGGGTGAGGATGCGGATTATGAACGTTATACGGTGAGTCCCCGGTTGACCTTGTTTTATGCTTTGCCCGGGGAGTCTTCCATCCGTTTGAAATCAACGATGGGGAATGTGACTCCTTCTTTGGGTGAGTTGAGTGCGATTGACCAAGTGATCGATTCCTTGCAAATACAGCGGGGTAATCCCAACCTGAAGTCTTATATGAGTTATTATACGGAATTGAATTACGAGTTTCGCAAAGGTCTGTTTTACGTGAATGCCTTGGGCGCTTATGAGTATCAGCCGGACGCTATCATGGACGAGAAATATCTGGAAGGGAATAAGATCATCCAGACTTGGGATAATCAGAAAAACTGGCAACGGGTTGTCGCGTCTGCCAATTTGCGGGTCGGTCCGATCAAGGACATCTTGCAATTTTCTGTCAATGGTGGTATGAACCATTATATGAGTAACGGTAATACCTACACGCATCGATATACGAACTGGTGGTGCGAGGCGAATGTTTCCGCTACATGGAAGAAATGGTCGCTTTGGTATATGGTAATGACAAATTGGAACTGGTTTAAGGGCGAGACGATGAGTGGGGGTGAGAATATCCAAGGAATTCAACTCGGTTATCGGCATAAGGACTTGATGGTTGGCCTGCGTGTCATCAATCCGTTTACGGATAATTATAAGCAGGAGACGGAGAACTGGAACCAATACGCCTCTTTCCGCCGTTCAAATTATATCAAGGAAAGTTCTCGCTTATTCATCGCGACGATCTCCTATAATTTCTCCTTCGGCCGTAAGTTCAGCGCCGGCCAGAAGAAGGTGAATAACGCTGATAATGATTCCGGTGTGATGAGTACCGGTAAGTAAGGGAATATTTTATATCTTTGAGGAAAAATAAAATGAGATATGAAAGCGATTAATCCGAATGAGATCAAAGACAACTTTATCGAGTTGATTGGTAAGGAGTGGATGCTGGTAAGCGCCGGTGATAAGGAGAAGTTTAATATGATGACTGCCAGTTGGGGCGGCGTGGGAGTGTTATGGAACCGTCCGGTGGTGTTTGCTTTTATTCGTTCGGAGCGTTATACCCGTGAGTTTATCGACGCTAAAAATGAGTTCACGATTACTTTCCTAGGACCGGAGCACCGGAAAGCCCATAGCATTTGTGGCTCTAAATCCGGCCGGGAGATTGATAAAGTGGCCGCTACGGGGTTGACGCCGCTCTTTACGGAGGCCGGCAACCCGGTATTCGAGGAAGCTCGCCTTACGTTGGAATGCAAAGTGGTCTATAAGTCCGAGATCGAGGAGGCCAAGTTTTTAGATCCTACCGTTTTCCCTCGTTGGTATGATGAGAAGAACGGTAATGCGCATATCGTTTACATTGCCGAGATCTTGAATGCTTGGGAGAAATAATATCACCCAAGCAGTTCTTTCATCATTTGCTCCGTATGCGTGAGGAAATATTTAGTGAGTTGGTAATGCTCGGTTTCCTCATACGGGGTGACATGCGCTCCGGTATCATCGATGGCGTAAATGTCCGCGTTCGGATAAGCCATCAGGATCGGGGAATGCGTGGAGATAATCAGTTGGCAACCGTTATTCACCAGTTCATGGATACGCACCAAAAGGGCCAGCTGCCGTTGTGGGGAGAGTGCGGCTTCCGGTTCGTCTAATATAAATAATGTATTGCGGCTGGCATAATTCAGAAAAGCGCAGAGAAAGCTCTCGCCGTGCGATTGCTCCAATAAACTCCTGCCACCGTAAGCTTTATAGGCGTAGATCCGGCTGTACTTACGTAATTCCAGTTGGGCTTGCCTATCCAATTCGGCCGCATGGTTAAAAAAGGATTCTGCCCGGAAGAAGAAATGCTTTTCCGGTTTTTGGGTCTCGATCAGTTTAATATGCTCGGGTAAGACATTGGCGTAAATCTTGTATGCCTCGGTTCCGTCATATAGCATACCCGGTTCTTCCTCATCCCTTTCCTCATATTTACTCATCATCGCTTCCAGCAGGGTGGATTTTCCCGCCCCGTTCTCCCCGACAAGGAAAGTGACCGGCTTGCGGAAAATGAATGATTCCGTGAAACGTACTGCCGGAGCTTTATAAGGATACTTTAGCTCCTCGGGATCGCCGGCTACCAAGTCCGGGTCCAGTAATTTTACTTGCTTCAGATAGATCATACAGAATATGTTTTGTTACAAACATAGTGAAAATATCAATGGAATGAAAGATAATATCGTAATCGTTGTTGTTCGTGCTCCGGAAACTCTTCCAATAGGGATAAATCCTCCCAACCTTGTAATTTCCCTTTTTTCCGGATCATTTTTTCGATGATCCTAGCTTGTTTATAACTGACGTATGGGTGACTGGCTAGTTTTTTAGCTGACAGTTGGTTGACAAATAGATGACTAATAACTGACGGGTCCACGGAAAACCACGATTTCATCGCTTCATAACGATCCTCGTCAATACCATATACTTCTCCTAGTTGTTCTACGGAATAAAATCCTCCTAATAAGTCCCTGTATTTAATGATCCGCTTGGCAAAAACGCTACCAATTCCCGGAACCATTTTAAGGGCGGTGGTATCAGCCGAGTTTAATTCGACAACCGTTCCTTGCGGCCATTTTTCTGCTTTGGGATAAGAGGGAAAATGGGGCTTTGATTCCCTTCGGATGCGTTTGGATTTCCCTTCGGAAGGGATTTTAGTTTCGTTCGAATGGGATTCTTTTTCTTTCCGAATGGAATTTGAAGGTGTTTTATTCGAATAGATATGTGAGGAATCTTGTTTGATTCCGGTGTTTACCAATGGAACTGTTTGAAATTGGGAACGGTAGAAATCCGTCCCGATAATTGCGATCCATGCCATCGCTATTAAGGAAAGGAGTAGGGTAAGAGCCTGCCTTTCCCCCTTGGAGAAATAAAGTAAATCATGCCATTTCATAGTCTTATGTTTTGATTTGTGGAACTTCCACCGACAAAGGTAGAAGTTCCGTTTCTATTGACAAGGAATTCTCGGTATTATTTACCGGTGATCCATTTCAAGATACCTAATTCGTTCAAGAATACGATACCGATGGCGATTGGGGCCACGTATTTCATAAAGAATACGTAAGCGCCGAAAAGACGGAACTTAAGAGTCCCCTCATTGGTCAACTCGGCTTTCAATACTTTTTTATCGACACGTGTACCTACGAAAATACAAGTGAGCATACCTCCCAGCGGTAGCATGATCTTGGCGGTCAAGTAATCCAGCGCGTCGAAAAAGGCCAAGCCTCCAATCGTGAATCCTTTCATCACCCCGAATGAGAGAGAACTGAAAATACCTAAGAAAAATACCCCTAAGGAAACGATCAAAGCCGCTTTCTTGCGTGTCATGTGGAACTCCTCAAGAACGTAGGCCGTAGCTACCTCATGTAAAGAGATCGTGGAAGTCAGTGCTGCCATCGCTAGCAAGATATAAAAAATACAGGACCACAAGCCACTCAGCGGTAATTGCCCAAATACGTTCGGTAACGTGATAAACACGAGTTCCGCACCAGCGGAAGGGGTGATGCCGAAACTGAATACCGCCGGGAATATCATGATACCTGCCAATACGGCGACAAGCGTATTAATGATTGTCACCTGCCAAGCGGTGGCCTGCATATTCGTATCTTTCCCGAAGTAAGAGGAGTAAGTGATCAGGCAGCCCATACCCAAACTCAAAGAGAAGAAAGCCTGTCCTAGTGCGCTTAAGACCACTGAGGAAGTCAATTTGCTAAAGTCTGGCTTGAAAAGGAAAAGCAATCCGGCCTCAGCGTTCGGTAAGGTCACGGAACGTACGCACATGATCAGCAAGATCAAGAATAAAAGCGGCATCATGATCTTAGAGGCCCGTTCGATACCTTTTTCTACACCCGAGACAATCACGAAGTGAGTTAACCCGATAAAAGCGCCCATCCAAAAGATCGGACGGAAGACATTGGAGGCGAAATCCTGAAAATCGGCCGTATAGTCTATATCCGGCTGTCCATACAAACGGCCACTTAGCGTTTGCCAAACATATTCAAGCGTCCAACCGGAGACAACCGAGTAATAACTTAATATCAAAAATGCGGCCAAGATCCCGTTGTACCCGATCCAGCACCATTTTGTTCCGGGAGCCATCTTCTTGAAAGAACCCACCGTATTACTACGGGAATACCGGCCAATGAAAAACTCGGTTACCATCACCGGAATGCCCAAGAATATCATGAAAAGTATGTAGACCAGTAGGAAGGCCGCACCTCCGTTCGCTCCCAGCATATATGGGAAGCGCCATACGCTTCCCAATCCGACGGCGCATCCTACGGTAGCTAGTACTACGCCCAATTTACTACCGAATGTGACTCGATTGTTTGCCATATTATTTATTGTTGCTTTTATGCTTTTAATTGTTACCTATTTTCTTATTTTCGGGAGCAAAAGTAATAATTTGAATTAATTTGTTCGTGTAAAGTATAAATAATTTAGTGAAAGGAGTATGAAACGAGGACGTAAGAAAAAGTTAGCAATCTCATTGATGGATTATATGGGAAAACGAAGAGACATGAAACGGCAGTTAAAGAAAGAAGGGACAGCTGAGTTGTATGAGGTGGCCGTAAGGCATTTTTTAAGATTCGTGAAGAACCCGGGGTTCTGTTTGGCCGATTTGAATCGTGCGTTGGTGATAGATTTCATCACGTATCTTCAGGGAAAAGGATTAGCTACTAATACGGTAAATACGTATATCAGTAGTTTGCGGGCGCTTTATAATATGGCTTGCCAAGAGTCGTTGGTTCCTGCGTCATATTATCCGTTTGAGAATTTGAAACTCCGGCGTGCGATGACGGCGAGGCGTGCGATTCCCGCATCTTTGTTCCAGCAAATCGCTCAGATCAAGGTGGCGGATGACCCGCAAGTGGAATTATCGATAGATCTTTCCCTATTCAGTTTTATGGCTTGCGGGATGCCTTTTGTGGATATAGCGTACTTGACGAGGCAGAATATCCGGGGGAATGAGTTGGTATATCACCGTCATAAGACAGGACGTATGATCCGGTTGGAGATAACCAGTAGTATGTTGCAATTGATCCGGAAATATGCGGATCGGCAGCGAGCGACCGGATCGTCGTATTTGTTCCCGATTCTTCCGCCCGGGAATCCGGACCATTTGAGGTATAAGCGTAGCTTGGCTCGGCATAATGCCCGGCTGAAACGGATTGGGCAAACTTTACGGTTACCGAATCCGTTTACGTCGTATGTTGTTCGCCATAGCTGGGCATCAGAAGCTTTACGTTGCGATATGCCGATGGCCTTGATCAGCCAGGCGTTGGGGCACTCGTCGGAGAAAACGACTCGTTTTTATCTGGAAGAATTGGATATATCACGTTTGGCTCATGCGAACATGAAGGTGATAGGCTCTGTAAATCGGATTTTAGAGAAAAGGATGGATGGTTTGTGAACTTATTTATGGAATAAGGAGTTTTAGCGTTAAAATAGTAACTTTCTCCCTATTAGTTCACAAAAATACATAATAAATATTTTATTATCACAACTTTTCTGCATTAAAATTGTCAAGTTCTTTTCACCAAATAAGGAATTTAGGGGAAGCTATGTCTTTAAAATGAACCATATTCACCTTTATTGATTCACTCTCTCAACTAAAGAGGAATTTCTATACTCTACAAATTCCTCCTGAATATCAAAAACAAATAATACAATAAGCTCGTTTGGATAGGCCTATATGTAAGCCATTGATTGGTAGCTGTATAGAAACACCATAATATTTATTGGATTTCATGTACGTGTTTTCCAAAAAACATGTACGTCTTTTCAGGAAAACATGTACATGTTTTTCTGAAACGTTCCGTGTGGTCTATTGATATACTATATAAACGACAATAAAATGTTGTTTAACGTTTATTCTCCGCTGACGTTTTTGAAACGCTAAACCTTATTCCATAAATAAGCCCACGGGCCATTCTTGCCGTTAGTTGATTTTAGGAAGTTGGGTCTTGAGGGGGCAGAAGGGTGAGAAGATATAAGATTAACAACCATAATGAATAAGAAAGAATGAAGAAGACGATTTTCATGCTATTCTTGTTGGCAGTCCCGTTTCTTTCGAGAGCGCAGGGGGTACCGGCCGAAGGGAAAGGCTCCATGATTGGGATCAAGAGTAATATTCCTTATTGGGCTACTGCCACGTTTAATTTGGGGGCTGAAGTTTATCTCGCCCGTCATTGGACGCTTGAGTTGGAGGCAGGCTTGAATCCGTTCAGCGGCAAGAACGATGATGGGAGTTATGGCCGTTCACTGAAGCATTTGCGTCTGCACCCGGAGTTGAGGTATTGGTTTTGCGAGACGTTTAACGGTCATTTCCTCGGCGTGCATACTCCGTACCTATTATATAATGTAGCCGATATCAAATGGCTGGGTACAGAGGGCGAGCGTCACCAGGGATGGGGCGCGGGAGCCGGTATCAGTTATGGATACTCGTGGCTGCTGTCTCGCCATTGGAACTTGGAGGCCACGGTGGGCGTGGGCTATCTGTACTTGAAGTCGGACAAGTATCCCTGCGCGAATTGCGGTCGCAAGCAAGAAGGGATCAAGAAGCATTACTTCGGGCCTACGCAGGCGGCGATCAATCTGATTTACCAATTTTAAATCGATGGAGGACTGAAAAATGAAGAATCTACAAGGATGGATGATACTTGGGATCGCCTGTTTGGCCGGTTGTGTGGGTACTACGATTCCCGTACAGGCGCAGCAGACGGCTACCGCCATCGTCGTGAAGGAGCGGTTGGTGGAGCATGTGGGCGATCGCTTGATAATTGATATGAAACTAGCGCTGGATGAGTTGTCGCTATCGGCCAACCGGAGTTTGGTCTGTACGCCGCTGATCGAGCGGGGCGATAGCGTAAGGGCTTTGCCTTCCGTGATCGTGAACGGGCGTAACCGCCAGATCCAGTACGACCGGTCTGGGCGCGATGCGACGGCGAACGGAGAGTTTGTCTTACGCCGTCACAATGGGAAGGAGCAGACGTTCGATTACCATGCCTCCATTCCTTTCGCCAAGTGGATGGAGCGTTCGGAGGCGTTGAGTAATGACAAGTCGCCGCTTTTCCCGATCCGAATCGCGGAGCCTGTGGTATTGCGGCCGCTTTTGGCCTACGTCACGCCGGAGGCGGAGCGTGTGAAAGAGCGTGTGAAGGAAGGAAGCGCCTTCCTCGACTTCCCGGTAAACCGCACGGAGATATATCCTGAGTATCGCGACAATCCCTCGGAGCTGCGCAAGATCCTTGAGACCGTGTCGTCAGTGAAGGAGGATCCTTACGCTACCATCACGGAGGTATATATCAAGGGTTTCGCATCGCCGGAAGGTACCTATAAGCATAACACTTATTTGGCCGAGCATCGCGCCAAGGCGTTGATCGAATATGTGAAGGGCCTTTACCACTTTGAGCAGGCCCGTTTCACGGTGGATTTCGAGCCGGAGGACTGGGCCGGATTGGAGAAACGGGTGGAGAACTCCTCGCTTGCGGACAAGGAGGAGCTGCTGGCCATTATCCGAGCGGACGAACCGAAGGATTACGACCGCCGCGAGGCGAAGCTGAAGGCGTTGAACGGGGGGGCCTCGTATCGGGTACTCTTGCGTGATATTTATCCCGCCTTGCGCCATTCGGATTACGCGGTGCGCTACACGATCCGTTCGTTTACGGTAGAGGAGGCCCGTGAGTTGATCTATTCGGACCCCAGGCAGTTGAGTCTAAACGAGATGTTTCAGGTGGCGCAGACGATGGAACCGGGTAGCGACGCTTACCGCGAGGTCTTCGAGATTGCCGTGCGCATGTATCCGGACGATCCGGTGTCGAATCTGAACGCCGCCCTTACGGCGATCGACGCGGGTCGCCTGGAATCGGCCCACCGTTATCTGGCGAAGACTTCCGATTCCGCGGAGCGTACCTTGGCGGAGGCGGCCATCGCCATGCTGGAGAACCGCTTGGACGAGGCGGAGGCCCTGCTGGGTAAGTTGTCCGGCGATCCTTCCGTAGCCTCGCAGGTGGAGGAGAACTTGAGGCAGATCGCAGAGAAACGGCAAGAGTAAAAATAGGATAAGATAACAGACAAAAATTTTAATATTATGAAAAAGAAAAAAAGCACTCTACTTATTGTAAGCATGTCCTTTCTCCTTTCAATAGGAACACTTATGTTTAGTTCTTGCGCAGACAAGGACGATCCCTCTCCTATTCTTCCCACACCGGAAGACACTCCTTACATATTAAAACTAAAGTTTTCTGAAAAAGTAGAATTTAAAGAAATACTCAATAAAAACGATATTCAAGACCTAACAGAAACAGAAACTGCATATTTCGGAGAACGAATCCAATGGTCTTACCCCCATGAATTACAATTCGATAGGGACTCCCTTTCCATTGTAAAAACCAATAATATAGTAGAAAAGTATAAACTAAAATGGCAAGATAAAAAATTATTCATATACCAGAAGCCAATAGATAAATGGGAATACTGTGGAGAAAAAGACGAAAATGGAAGAGTAATACTCAATATAGGATTCTATATAATAAAAAACAATAATGACCAACGTACATTTATGGCAATAGGACAAGAGTATAATCTAATCTCTTATTCAGAACTAATGAATCAAGATTTCCTTTCCATTATATGGCTGAAAAGAAAATATACCTTTGAATAAATACGAGTATAAAACCTAAATACAAAGAAATGAAAACTAAAATAATATACACCATCGTATTTTTGATGATTGCTAAACTTGCTTATAGCCAAGAAGAGCAATATAGTGCAGATAAGTTTGTGGCAAAATGCCCCAATGAAATATTCATAGGAGCAATATTGGAAGCCAACAGCATCAATCAAGACACATATAAGTTCCTGAAAATATCAATGAATCCTATAAACATGGGGTACACCATTCCTATAAAGTCACAAACAATCACTCCTTCCTATAATAACATGATGAAAGCTATTCATGAAGCGTTAAAAACAAACGATGTCTTGAAAAGTAACTATTCTTTTTCATTCGTAATTAAAAAGATAAAATCATACCAAGAATTAGCTGTCAATTGGGGACAAAATATTAACCTTCAGCAACTATTAGGCATCACACCCGATTATAAGCCTCAAAAGAATATTATATTGATAGATATAAATCAAAGTTTTTTCAGCATTATAATGGATATGCCGGAATCACTAAGCACTGATCCACAAGTTTTGCAACAATTAGACAAGCTTGCATTTATAAACTCAATACAATTTGGCAGAAAAGTTATACTAGTTATTGAAAGTAATATTGATTATGACAAATTACAAGAAGCTATTGACAATTTACTGAAGTCTAAGGAAGTTAGTCAAAAAGAACTAGCAATATTAGCCAATTCTAATATCAGATTGATGACTATTGGAAACAAAGAAATAAAAGATATCAACCCAGACAATCCTTTTACAAGCATACTTACTTATTTATCTTCAACAGTTACACCCGATGATTTCGGAGGACCTATATCATTTTCCGCCTCTAACATAAAAGATAATTCTGTATTTGTTAACTATTTCAATGTACAATAAATAATCATCATTATGAAAAGCATCCGTTCTATTTTACACATACTTCTAGGCGTAACGCTAATCTGCTCATGCAATGAAGCAACAGAATTAGCCCATATTACCCCTAATGTCAGTCTTATAAAATATAAAGATATTGTTAAAATAGACTCTTTATATACATATCCAGGAGATTCTCTATATCAGAATTGGATAAATCAATATAATAAGAATCTGGAAGACAAAACATCAAGATCACTTTCACCGGAAGATGATGCATTTTTCAATAAAC
>OMGL01001896.1_pt1 | contig 11742 bp, 7 predicted proteins | sample 1645831 | NCBI WGS metagenome assembly OMGL01 (sample SAMN00849301, study PRJEB25192) | human gut metagenome | reverse complement strand
GCGGTGCGGACTTTATCGTGGCATTCGGCGGCGGTTCTCCAATGGATGTGGCAAAGGCAGTCGGAGTTGTTGCCAGATACGGCGGAAGCATCACAGAATACGAGGGTGGCGGCAAAGTGCCGGGACCGATCGTTCCGCAGATTGCGATTCCAACGACCGCGGGTACCGGTTCTGAGGTGACTGCATTTTCCGTTATCACCGATCATAGCCGGAATTATAAGCTGACGGTATTCAGCTATGAACTGATTCCGAAGTATGCGATTTTGGATCCGGATTTAATTGCAACAGCACCGGCTTCGGTCGCTGCGGCGTGTGGCATGGACGCGTTTATCCATGCGTGTGAGTCGTATATCTCGACGGATGCTTCGCCATTTTCGGAGGCAATGTCCGAGAAGGCAATGGAATTGATCGGTCGTTCGATTCGAGCTTATGTGGCAAATCGTACGGATGTCGATGCAGCCAGCGATATGCTGGTCGGTTCGCTCTTTGCAGGCATTGCATTTTCCTGGGCGAGACTTGGCAACGTACATGCAATGAGTCATCCGGTCAGTGCGTATTTTGATGTACCGCATGGCGTGGCAAATGCCGTTCTGCTTCCGACGATTCTTGATTACAACAAGCTTGCGGACAAAGGAAAATACAAGAAGATTTATGAATATGTGAGTGAGACACACAGAAGCGATGAGAGCTTCACACCGGATATGCTGGTGGATGCAATCAGAGCGTTGAATGATAGTCTTTCGATTCCTGCAACCCTCGCAGAAGTAGGTGTGACGGAAGACAAGATCGATGTCATGGCAGACGATGCCATGAAGAGCGGAAACATCATGGTGAACCCACGCCGCTCTACGAAGAAGGATATCGTAGCTCTTTACAAAAAGGCTATGTAATATCAAACCTGTCTACACGGGAAAAGGTTGTCGCTTGTCGGCAGCCTTTTTCTATTGAGGATATTATTTGCAAAACAACCCTCAGAGATAATGATTTGCATGGAAAAATATACTATTCGGAATCATATGCGATGTATGGAATCTAAACGATTCTAAAAATTGTTAATAAAAAAATATAGATAAACCGGTGGCAGTTTTATGATAAAAATGTTAAAATGATAATAATTATGGACAAGAATGAAAATGAGGGCTTATAAATTATGAAAAAACAGGTTATAACGATTGGAAAACGTGACTTTGAAATTGGAAAACGTCCTTATGTGATGGGAATCCTGAATGTGACACCGGATTCCTTCTCGGATGGCGGAAAGTACGGAGATCTGGATGCGGCGTTGAAGCATACAGAAGAAATGATCAAGGAAGGTGCCGATATCATTGATGTTGGCGGAGAGTCGACTCGGCCGGGACATGTGAAGATTTCGGTTGCGGAAGAGATTGAACGTACCTGCTTCGTGATTGAGGCAATCAAGGAACGGTTTGAGATTCCGGTTTCGTTAGATACGTACAAATATCAGGTGGCTCAGGCGGGAATTCTGGCTGGTGCCGATCTGATCAACGATATATGGGGATTTAAATGGGACGATGAGATGGCACCGCTTTGCGCGAAATACCAGATTCCGGTCTGCCTGATGCACAACCGGAAGGAAGCGGTATACAATGATTTTATTGCGGATGTGATCGCAGACATGAAGGAGTGCGTACAGATTGCGCGCGCATCAGGACTTGCCGACGATAAGATCATCTTAGATCCGGGGATTGGATTCGCAAAGACTACGGAAGAGAACTTAAAGTTTATGAACCATCTGGAGGATCTGGTTGCACTCGGATATCCGGTACTGCTTGGAACTTCGAGAAAATCCATGATTGGAAATACACTGAATCTGCCGGTTGACGAGCGAGAGGAAGGAACAATGGCAACTTCTGTCTTAGGACTGGTGAAGGGGTGCAGCTTCTTCCGTGTACATGATGTGAAGAAAAATGTGCGTGCGCTTGCGATGACAGATGCAATGCTCAAGGCATAAGATGGCAGGCGTGTGTCATAACGCTGTCAGGGCATTTGCTATGGAATAGGAGACGGAAAAGGACAGAAAAGAAATGGATAAAATATGGATTAAAGATTTAGAGATATTTGCATATCACGGTGTCCTTGCGGAAGAAAAAAGAAATGGACAGAAGTTCTATGTAACTGTATCTATGGATGTGGATCTACATGCGGCAGGCATGACAGATGATCTGGACAAAACGGTCAATTATGCAGAAGTATGTGAACTGATCCGGCGGACGATGCAGGAGGAAAGCTATGATCTGATTGAGGCAGCAGCGGAGAATGTTGCAGATGCGATTTTGCTTGCCTATCCACAGATAAAGATGGTTCATGTGATTGTAAGCAAGCCAGGGGCTCCTATTCCGATGGACTTTGATACGGTCTGCGTGGATATTACAAGAGGCAGACATATTGCGTATCTGGGTATCGGTTCCAATCTCGGAGATAAGGAGGCATACCTTGACTATGCGGTCGATCAGCTGAACAAAGATGAGTATATTCAGGTGACAAAGGTTTCTTCCTATATAATAACAGAACCATATGGCGATGTGGAACAGGATGATTTCTTAAATGGCTGTCTGGAGATTGAGACAATCTATTCTCCACAGGATCTGCTGGCTGTTATCAACGATATTGAACAGGGTGCCGGCAGAAAGCGGCTGATCCACTGGGGTCCAAGAACTTTGGACATTGACATCTTGCTCTATGATCAGGAAATGATTATGGAAGACACGCTGAAGGTGCCGCATGTGGAGATGGCAAAGCGCGCGTTCGTGCTTGAACCACTTGCCGAAATCGCACCATATGCCTACCATCCGGGCTACCATAAGACGATCATCGAACTACTGGAAATATTACAAAACAAAAAAGATTAAACTACAATATAAGAAAAACTATATTCAAGGGAGCGGCAAATGACATGCGTATGCCATTTGCATTGTAACCGGAAGTATATAAATGAGCAGATAATTATCCGATACAATCGATGTGTAGAAATCATGCGGGACACTGGTATTTATCCTAACGCAGACCATTGGAGCACATCAGCACTTAGCGAGTAACGCATTCATTCGCAGAATGATGTGTTAGGAGCTTAGTGTCTGCTATGTGCGGAAGTGAGCGAGAGCGCGTCTGCGTATGGATAATAGCAGTGTTCTGCATGAGACATACAGGAAATGTCGGATAATTATCTGCGGATGAAATAGGGAGGTAAAAACTATGGCATACAAAATGTTTGCCGCCATCTACGTGGGAAGTAGCGAGATATCCATGAAGATCTTCCAGGTAAATGGTAGAAAAACGTTTCGTCAGATCGACAGTGTCAGCCGGATACTGGAGCTTGGGCGGGACACCTATCGCGAAGGAAAACTGAGCCGGGAGTCGATCAAAATGATTTGCGAAGAACTCGAAGGCTTAAAACATAAAATGGAAGAATACAAGATCACAGAATACCGTGCCTATGCGACGAGTGCGGTACGTGAGGCAGATAACATGGATCTGGTGCTGGATGTGATCGAGCATACCACAGGTATCCGTGTACAGGTTCTGAGTAACTCGGAACAGCGTTATATCAGCTTCAAGGGACTGGTTGCGAAGTATTCGGATTTCCATCAGGTTGTCAGCAAGAACACAGCGTTCGTTGATGTCGGTGCTGGAAGCGTGCAGATTTCCCTGTTTGATAAGAACAATCTGGTTGTCACAGAGAATATCCCGATTGGTGCGGTGCGTGTTCGTGATTATCTGGCACTCATCGGGCACAAGTCCGGAAGACTGGATGAGATCATGGCAGACTATGTAGATAATGATATTGTATCGTTCCGAAATATTTATCTGAAGGATAAAGAAATCAAGAACATTATCGCTGTTGGTGAGGTCGTAAGCTCCCTGAAGAAGATCGTGCCGGAACTTTCCATCAAGGATGTGATCACGCGGGCGCAGTTTGATGCGATGTACAAGCGTGTGATCAGTATGCCGGCGCAGGAGCTCGCGGAAAAATACGGTATTCCATACGAGCGTGCGACGCTGATGTTACCGAACATCACAATCTACCAGTCGTTCCTGAACAACTGTAAGGCAGAGGAAATGTATGTGCCGGATGTGGATTTCTGCGAGTGTATCGTGGCAAATTACATGGACGAAGGAAGCCGTGTCGTGTTCAATCACAATTTTGAGGAAGATATTCTTGCAACGGCGAATAACATTGCGAAGCGGTATCGCTGCAATCGGAATCATGTGGAGCAGACCGCATATTTTGCACTGAAGATCTTCGATGTGGTTCGTAAGCCGTTTGGATTGGATAAGATGCAGCGTCTGCAGCTTCAGATTGCGGCACTTCTGCATGAATGTGGTAATTTCATCAATCTGCATGATGGAGCGAGAAATTCCTATTATATAGTAGCAAATACTGAGATCCTTGGACTTTCGCACAAAGAGCGTATGGAAGTGGCAAATGTAGTCAAGTACAACCCACTGTATCTTCCATCGAAGGATAAGATATCAGCAGAACTTGATGGCTGTGATTATATTGTGATCGCGAAGCTTGCAGCAATCTTACGAATTGCGAATATTCTCGATAAGAGCCATATGCAGAAGATCGAAGATATTTCCGTGACATTGAAAGATGGCAAGCTGATTATTCTGGCAAAGACATACGAAGATATCTCACTGGAGGCGGGACTTTTTGAAGCACGTGCAGATTTCTTTGAGCAGATCTATGGAATCAGACCGGTACTTCGGGTGAAAAGGAGTGTGTAAGGAATGGACAAAAAATTATTGGAAAAACCGGAAAATTATTATAACCGTGAGATGAGCTGGTTACAGTTTAATTACAGAATCTTAAATGAGGCGAAGGATAAGTCAATTCCACTGTTTGAACGCCTGAATTTCCTGAGTATCACAGAATCAAATCTGTCTGAGTTCTTCATGGTGCGTGTAGCATCTCTGATCGATCTGGTACACGCAGATGTAAAGAAGAAGGACATTGCAGGATTGACGCCGCAGGGGCAGCTCGATCTGATTATTCCTGAGACGAAGAACATGATTGCGAGCCAGTACAGCACACTGAACCGCCAGATTCTTCCTGCGATGGAAGAAAATGGTCTGAAGCTTGTTAAGCATTATGAGGACTTAAACGAGAAGCAGAGCAAGTTCGTAGATAAATATTTTGAGAAGGAAGTGTATCCGGTACTTACGCCGATGGCAGTTGATTCTTCGAGACCATTTCCACTGATCAGCAACAAGACTTTAAATATTGGTGCACTGATCCGTGATAAGAAGAAGGATGTTATTGACATTGCAACCGTACAGGTACCATCCGTGTTGCCACGTGTGGTTGAGATTCCGGGCGAGGACGGATGCAGAGAGATCATTCTGCTCGAGCAGATCATTGAGAAGAACTTGAATCAGCTCTTCTTAAATTACGAGATCATTTGCGCGTATCCATACAGAATTATGCGAAATGCAGACCTTGCAATCGACGAGGACGATGCGTCCGATCTGTTGAAGGAGATCGAAAAGCAGATTAAGAAGCGTGCGTGGGGCGAGGTTATCCGGCTCGATGTGGAAGCAGAGATGGATAAGCGTCTGCTGAAAGAATTGAAGAAACAGTTAAATGTCAACAGCGATTATGTCTATTCGGTAAATGGACCACTTGATCTTACGTTCCTTGGAAAGGTACGTGGACTCGATGGCTTTGATCATTTGAAGAATAAGAAATACATCCCACAGCCGGTGAAGGGATTGGATCTCGATGCGAATATCTTCGACCAGATCAAGAAGAAGGATATCCTGTTACACCATCCGTATGATGAGTTTACACCGGTCATTGAGTTCATCAAACAGGCGGCAATTGATCCGGATGTACTTGCGATTAAGCAGACGTTGTACCGTGTCAGTGGCAATTCTCCAATCATTGCAGCACTTGCACTTGCAGCGGAAAATGGCAAGCAGGTAACGGTACTTGTTGAGTTAAAAGCACGATTTGATGAAGAAAATAATATAAATTGGGCAAAAAAACTGGAAAAAGCGGGTTGCCATGTTATTTATGGTCTGGTAGGATTAAAGACGCATTCCAAAATTGCACTCGTTGTCAGACGGGAAGAAGATGGCATCAAGCGATATGTTCATCTTGGAACTGGTAACTATAATGATGTGACAGCAAAGTTATATACAGATATGGGTATGCTGACTGCATCGGATGCGATAGGGGAGGATGCAACCGCAGTCTTTAATATGTTGTCGGGTTATTCCGAGCCGCCAGCATGGAATAAACTGCTTGTAGCTCCGATCTGGATGAAGGATCGATTCCTTGCACTGATCGACCGGGAGGCAGAGAATGCACGTATGGGTAAGAGTGCTAAGATCATTGCCAAGATGAATTCCCTGTGTGATCCGACGATTATCCGTGCACTGTATGAGGCGAGCAATGCGGGCGTGAAAATCGAACTGATCGTACGTGGTATCTGCTGTCTGAAGACAGGGATTCCGGGACTTTCCGAGAACATCACGGTGCGTTCCATTGTAGGTAACTTCCTGGAGCATGCGAGAATCTTTTATTTCTATAATGATGGATTCGAAGATGTATATATGGGCAGTGCCGACTGGATGCCTAGAAATCTGGACAAACGAGTGGAGATTACATTCCCGGTTGAGGATGAAGACCTCAAAAAACGGGTGATTGAGATTTTGGAGATTCAGCTTTCCGATACATTGAAAGCACATATTATGCAGCCGGATGGCTCATATGCAAAACAGGATCTGAGGGGGCGTGAAAAGTTGGAGGCGCAAAATTATTTCTGCAAACAGGCGATGGGTTCCTTGAAAGAGGACGACAAAAAGAAAGTATCCCGTATCTTCATTCCGCGCATGAAGATCGGTGATTAATAAAAACAATAGAGAGGAGACTTAAAAAAGTGGAAAAGTTTTTTAAGATCAAAGAGAGAGGATCAACGCTTAAGACTGAGATCTTCGCAGGTATCACAACCTTCTTCGCAATGGCTTACATTATCTTTGTAAACCCGAATCAGGTTGCTGCAGAGGGCGCAAATGGATGGCTTGTCGGATTAGGAGCTGATCCGGGAACTATGGGACAGATTTGGAATTCTGTATACATCGCATCTATCATCGTAGCGATCATCGGTACGTTGTTGATGGCATTTGTTGCAGATATGCCGTTTGCACAGGCGTGTGGAATGGGACTCAATTCCTTCTTCTGTACAATCTTCGTAGCTGGCTCTTTCTTCGCTGGCGAGGATGTTAAGACAGGCTATCAGGCAGGTCTTGTTATCGTATTTTTGTCAGGTATTGTATTCCTGCTTCTTTCCGTAACCGGACTTCGTAAGTACATTGCAGTATCTATGCCGGAGTGCCTGAAGAAAGCAATTCCTGCAGGTATCGGTCTGTTCATCGCAATGATCGGTTTCAAGAATGCAGGTATCATCGAGGACAACCAGTACACATTTGTACAGTTCTACGATTTCCATGGCAGAATCAAGCAGATCGGTACAGAGGTTGACGGCGTGATGGTAACAGGTCTGGATGTATGGCATCAGATTGTACCGGTTGTCGTCGCTTTGCTCGGTGTGCTTATCATTGCAATCCTTGCGAAGAAGGGAATTAAGTCAAACGTGATTATTGGAATCCTTGCATCAGCAGTACTTTATTATCTGTTTATGTGGGAGGTACCTTCTTTTGATATGAGCAATATTTCCCAGTCTTTCAAGGATTTTGCAAAAGTAGGTTTCTTAGGCGTATTTAATGGTGACGCATGGGATGCCGCATTTAACAGTTCGTATGTCGGCGGTGTATTCTCCGGAATTATGCTGATCGTAGCATTCTGTCTCGTAGACATGTTCGATACGATCGGAACCATCTATGGTACAGCCGCATCTGCAAACATGATGGATGAGAATGGTGATCCGATCAGCATGAATGAGTGTATGCTCTGTGACTCAATCGGTACAGTATCCGGTGCTCTGCTCGGTACATCTACATGTACAACATTCGTAGAGTCTGCATCTGGTGTTGGTGCCGGTGGTAGAACAGGATTTACAAGTATTATAACAGCACTTTGCTTCGTATTCTGTTTGTTCTTAAGCCCGCTTGCAAGCGTGATCCCAAGCTGTGCAACTGCACCGGCTCTGATCTATGTAGGTGTTCTTATGGCCAGAAACTTTGCAAAGGTAGATATGGACGATATGCTTTCAGCAGTTCCTGCGTTCCTTGCATTGATCATGATGCCTTTGACATATTCTATCTCAAATGGTATCGGTATCGGTGCAATCGCTTATGTTGTAATCGCTCTGTTCACAGGCAATTACAAGAAGAAGGATATCGTAATTACAGTTATCGCTGCATTGTTTGTATGTAAGTTTATCTTCGTCACGATGTAGCCGGATTGTAAAGCAAATAATATGGAAACAAAAGAGGATCGTACTTGCGGGGTGCGGTCCTTTTTTATTGTATACGGACCGCCACTATACAATGTTCACAATCCAAATTGTGCAAAATGACGAATAACAGGAAGAAAACAGATTAAAATATTGGATAGTATTGCTTGTTGACTAATTTGCTATATGTGTTATACTTCAACTAGAACAGAAAGAGAGATACAGATCCGGAAGGGAGTTGAGAAGTATGGATGCTGAAAAGTTTACAAAGAAGTCATTAGAGGTAATAGAAAGTTGTGAGAAGCTTGCGTATGAGTATAACAATCAGGAACTGACGCAGGCGCATTTAATGTATGCACTTGTGACGGTGGAAGACAGTCTGATTGCGAAGCTGCTTACGAATATGGGAATCAATATGGATGCGTTTACCGGCGAATGTGAGAAACTGGTTGCAAACCGGCCGAAGGTATCGGGCGGACAGTTGTTTACAAGTCCGGAATTTTCCAAGGCATTGATTCAGGCAGAAAAAGAAGCAAAACAGATGGGTGATGACTACATTTCTGTCGAGCACATTTTCTTGGGTCTGCTTGAGAAGGCAGATAAGGATATCAAGCGAGTGATAAATGCGTATGGTATCACAAGAGGTAAATTCCTTGAGGTGCTGGCGAATATCCGTGGCAACCGGAAGGTAGAAAGTGATAATCCAGAGGATACTTACGATGCATTGAATAAATATGGATACAACCTGGTAGAGCGGGCGCGGGAGCAGAAGCTGGATCCGGTCATCGGTCGTGACAATGAGATCCGAAATATTATCCGAATCCTGTCCCGTAAGACAAAGAACAATCCGGTCTTAATCGGTGAACCGGGTGTTGGTAAGACTGCCGCAATCGAAGGACTGGCACAGCGTATCGTGCGTGGCGATGTGCCGGATTCGCTGAAGGATAAAGATATTTTCGCATTGGATATGGGTGCACTGTTAGCGGGTGCCAAGTATCGTGGTGAGTTCGAGGAGCGTCTGAAGGCAGTCCTTGATGAAGTGAAGAATTCCGAAGGTCATCTGATCTTATTTATCGATGAGATTCATACAATCGTCGGAGCTGGTAAGACCGAGGGCTCTATGGATGCGGGCAATATGCTGAAGCCTATGCTTGCGCGTGGTGAGCTGCACTGTATCGGTGCGACAACGCTGGATGAATATCGGAAATACATTGAGAAGGATGCGGCATTGGAACGTCGTTTCCAGCCGGTTATGGTAAATGAGCCGACCGTGGAAGATACGATTTCCATCCTGCGAGGTATCAAGAACCGTTACGAAGTGTTCCACGGTGTCAAGATCAGCGATGGTGCATTGGTCAGTGCGGCAACACTTTCAAATCGTTATATCACAGATCGTTTCCTGCCGGATAAGGCAATCGACCTGGTTGATGAAGCATGTGCGATGATTAAGACAGAACTTGATTCGATGCCTGCCGAATTGGATGAGATTTCCAGAAAGATCATGCAGCGGGAAATTGAGGAAGCAGCACTTAAGAATGAAACAGATCATCTGAGTCAGGATCGTCTGGAGGTACTCCGGAAGGAATTGGAGGAACTGCGGGAACAGTCCAAACAGATGAAGGCAACATGGGAACACGAGAAGCAGGATGTTGAACGTGTACGGAAGCTTAGAGAAGAGTTAGAAGATGTGAATAACCAGATTCAGGTTGCACAGCGCGAGTATAATCTGGAGAAGGCAGCAGAACTGCAATATGGTAAGCTGCCGCAGATCAAGCAGGAGTTGGAGCGTCTGGAAGCGCAGGTCAGTGAGAAGGACAGAAGCCTGGTGCATGAGTGTGTTACAGAGGAAGAGATTGCGAAGATTGTTGCAAAGTGGACAGGAATTCCGGTTGCAAAGCTGACGGAGAGTGAGCGTAACAAGACCTTGCACCTTGGCGATGAGTTGCACAAACGTGTTGTTGGACAGGATGTGGCAGTGCAGTTAGTCAGCGATTCCATCATTCGTTCGAAGGCAGGTATCAAGGATCCGACAAAGCCGATTGGATCATTCTTATTCCTTGGACCAACTGGTGTAGGTAAGACAGAACTTGCGAAGTCGCTTGCTGCTGCATTGTTTGATAATGAAGCAAACATGGTGCGTATCGATATGAGTGAGTACATGGAGAAGCACAGTGTGGCACGACTGATCGGAGCGCCTCCGGGATATGTTGGATACGAAGAAGGTGGTCAGCTGACAGAAGCTGTTCGTCGTAAACCATACAGTGTAGTACTGTTTGATGAGATTGAAAAAGCACATCCGGATGTATTTAACATTTTACTGCAGGTATTAGATGATGGACATATTACAGATTCTCAGGGTAGAACTGTAGACTTTAAGAATACCATTCTGATCATGACCTCCAACATTGGTTCCCCGTATCTTCTTGAGGGAATTGATGAAAACGGCGAGATCAAACCAGAAGCTCAGGAACAGGTTATGAATGATCTGCGTGGACACTTCCGTCCGGAATTTCTGAACCGTCTGGATGAGATTATTCTCTTCAAACCATTGACAAAAGACAATATTGGTGGCATAGTCGACCTTATGGTCAAAGAACTCAGCGATCGTCTGGCAGACCAGGAGCTTTCTCTTGAACTGACAGATGCAGCCAGAACACAGGTAATCGAAAATGGATATGATCCAGTATATGGAGCCCGTCCACTGAAACGTTATCTGCAGAACTATGTGGAAACACTTGCAGCCAAGAAGATCCTTTCCGGGGATGTTCATGCAGGCGATACACTGGTACTGGATGTCAAAGACGGAGAGTTTGTGATTAATACGAAATAAATGTGGCTGTGGATATGGCGCGCAGTCACAGGAAGTAACAGGAGGTACCTATGATACCAAAGGATCCAGTGATGCTGTTGAGCTATGTCAATACACAGCTTAGAGATTATTATGATTCCCTGGACGATTTCCTTAAAGATAAGGAGTTGTCCAGGGAGGGGCTGATAAAGAAACTCGCGTCGATTGATTACCAGTACGATGCCGAGCTTAATCAGTTTGTATAAAGAATTCCCGGTGATGGGAAATTGAAAGAAGACTCTGTTAAGTGGACACCCCGTGAATTATCTCTGTGTGTGTTTCAATTCAGAACTTCTGAGATACCAGGATATACATGCCTTTGCTAAAACCGATACAGAAAATGCCGAACTCGCATCTAAAGATGCTCAAACAGCAGCATTTTCTGCATCAACGCAAAAACCTGTATAATCCGGTATCTAAACGAAGTTCTTCAGACGAAACAAACACAGAGGATAATCACGTCCGTCCCTGACAGAAGTCTTTTTTTATTTCCCCAGCACCGTACTTTATACC
>OMGL01001894.1_pt1 | contig 11760 bp, 6 predicted proteins | sample 1645831 | NCBI WGS metagenome assembly OMGL01 (sample SAMN00849301, study PRJEB25192) | human gut metagenome | reverse complement strand
GAAAAGAATTCAATACATAATTTTAAAGAAATACTAGAAAAGGCAGGGGTGAATGTCACTATAAGACGTGAAATGGGACGAGATATAGATGGTGCCTGCGGGCAGCTAAGACAGAATCATATAGAAGGAATGTTATAGACATATTTTAAATAATTATAAAAGCGGTTGAAATATATCGCTTTTTTTGGATGTTTATGATAAAATGCTACTGTTCGGGGTCGTGATTTACAGATTGTGTATAAAAGACTGCTGAACTATATGGGAGATTTTTTCCTGTAATGTTAAAAGTATATAGGCATATACTTATTGAAAAGAGAATGGAGAGAGAGATGAACGCATTTGCAAAGACGGATGTTGGAATTGAAAGAGCCGTCAATCAGGATTATGTCTATACAAAGCTTGATAATATAGGGTGTCTGCCAAACATTTTTGTTGTTGCTGATGGCATGGGTGGTCACAAGGCTGGAGATATGGCATCAAAATATACAGTAGATACACTTATTGAGTTATTAAAGCAATCAGCAGGTATGGATCCGCTTGATGCGGTTGATGATAATATTAAGCTTGTTAATGCGACAAATCCTAATATTGAAACTATTCGTAACTCAATAGTTCCGACTCAGCTTTGCCAGGTTAAATATAATACCTCTTATGCGCCTGATTTTGGCGTGTTCGAGATTGGCAGAGTTGCTAAGGGTCTTAAGAGTGACGGTCTTGTTGATGAGCATAAAATGCTTGCAATTACTCTTTTCAGTAAAACCAAGAGTGTTGAAAAGCTTTATTTTGAACTTCGTGATATGCTTGCAACATTTACCGATAACATTAAACACAAATCACTTGATTATGCCCCTGCTACTAAGGCTCATTCTTATGAGCACCCAAGAAATCTTAATAAAATTATTTGCGACGGTAGTAAACTCGGTACTATTGGTATCGTTCACCCTGTAGTATCAAAGAAACTTGATAAAAAGGCTTCAATCGTATTTGCTGAAATTGACATTCAGGAATTTGCGCAAATTGCTAATTCAAGCATCAGTTATGAGGAACCGTCAAAATATCCTGCAATGGAAATTGACCTTTCATTCATAACAGATAAATTTGCTCCTATTAAGGCTGCTATTGAAGATGCTAAGAGCAACCTTGTTAAAAAGATCGAGGTTGTTGATACTTATTGTGACGGCGATGCTAAGTCAATCACAACACGTATAACATTCTCTCACCCGGAAAAAACTCTTACCCGTGAAGAAGTTATGGATATCGTTAATACTGTTATCGATAAACTTGATTTACAAGGCATTAAACTTAAGAAGTAATGTTTCAAATAAAAATCCCCGAAGATTTATTTTCTTCGGGGATTTTTTTGTGCTTAAATATTTTTTGAACTTGCCGGTAAAATAATATTAATATTCAAGCTTTAATATCATATTAAGTACATTGATTGCCGAACGTTCAAGCTCGCCTCTTGTTATTCCGTTTTTAAGCCCGATAGTTTCCAAAAGGGAATTGTCAGGCTTATATTTTTTCTCCGTTCTCTTAAATGAGCCGGGCATATAAACGTCAACCTGCGAGCGAACACGATAAGCGTTATCACGAAGATTGGGAAATTCATGGCTTGCGGAGTGCTTCATCCACCAATCGGTCATAACACAGCCGTCAAAGCCCCATTCCTTTCTTAAAACCGTGGTGGCAAGGTCATAATTATAATGGCTCCAAACTCCGTTGATTTTGTTGTAGCTCGTCATAATATTTAAAGGTTTAGCCTCTTTTACGCAAATTTCAAAGCCTTTAAGATATATTTCACGAAGTGCACGCTGAGATACAATAGAGTTGTTAATCGTTCTGCTCGATTCCTGATTATTGCACGCAAAATGCTTAGGACAAGCCGAGCCGCCGCTTGACTGAATACCTCTGACAAAAGCCGCCGCCATTTTACCTGTAAGAAGTGGGTCTTCACTGAAATATTCAAAGTTTCTGCCGCATAGCGGATTTCTGTGAATGTTCATTCCCGGTGCCAAAAGCACATTTGAGCCTGCATTTTTAAGCTCTTTGCCCATTTCAGAACAAAGTTCTTCAACGAGTCGAGTATTAAATGTGCTTGCAAGTGCAGTTCCGCATGGTAGCAGAGAGGTGTATTTTCTTATTCTTATTCCTGCCGGTCCGTCGGTAGTAATAACGGCAGGTACGCCTTTTTTGTTGAGCTCAGGGATAATTCCGCCAAAAGCGCCTGCATTGCCTGCAACGCCGTAGCTGCTGTCCATTCCGCCCTCTCCACGTGTGAGCGCTTCTAATTCTTGATTTGTTAAGCTTGATACAAATTTTTCAACGCTGATTTCTCCCGATTTAACTTGGGAAAAATTGTAATTATGAACAACGTGACCGATTTCCTTAGGAAGATTATCAAGTATTCTTTTGCGAAGATACGGCTTTTCCGGCTTGAGTGCAACTTTTTTGGGAATGAATGAACCGTTGACTTTAAACGCAACAATTCTGTCCATATACTCCTTTGGAGCGCATACAGCTTCAAGCTCCTCTAAAACCATGTCCTCCTTTAGCTCAAAAGAGCCTGCCTCATCCACGTCTCTTACATTTTCGCCGATAAAGAATTTATATTCGCCCTTTTCCAAAATGTAAGAATATTTATGCCCCGTAGCACCCGTATCGTCAAATGAAGCGAGTAGATAAACAGGCACTTCAAGAGTGATTTTTTGACTTTCCTTTGGTTCAAGATTAATTGTTTTGTCAAATGCAACAAGGCTCATAACAGGCTTTGAAAGCTTACCCTGCGGTACACTTGCATAAAGTTCGACCACTTCTTTTCCTGCTACATCGCCGATGTTTGTAACCCTAACTTCGACCTTAATTTTGTCATTGTCAGATTTGAAATCCAAAACCTCAATATCAAAATTAGTATAGCTTAAACCGTAACCAAACGGAAACAGCGCCTTTTCCTTAGAAAAAGTTTCAAAATATCTGTAACCTATAAATATATCCTCAACATAGGTGTTAAATAGCTTGTTGCCGAAATGCATTGCACTTGGATAATCTTCATATCTTACAGCAATCGTATCTGTAAGCCTACCTGATGGATTAACTCTGCCGAAAAGCACGTCTGCAATAGCATTACCGCTTTCCATTCCGCCTTGCCAAGCGTAAATTATACCTCTAAGCCTTTCCTCATAGTCAAGTGCCCACTGCATATCAATAATGTTGCCGCAGTCAAGCAAAACAGTAACATTGCTGAAATGATTGCAAACATTGTCTAATAGAGTACGCTCTTCATCGGTAAGGTAGTAACTGCCTTTGGTAAGCGTATTCTCTCTGTCCTCACCTGCGGCACGACCGATAACAACGAGTGCAACGTCGCTTTCTTCACTTGCTCTTTCAATCATTTTATCATCAAGGCTCGGCTCTTCAAAATTCATAGGCCAATGACCCCAAAAGCCGTGAGGTGCAGGATTGTTTTTAGTGAAATCCTTGTAATATTCCAAAAGCCATTCGTTAACGTGGCCACCCGCATTTTTTATTCCGTCAATAACATTTACAAAGTACGGAGCGTTAACGTCGCCGCCGCTGCCGTAGCCGACATAGAAATAATCAAGTTGGCATCTGCCGAAAACAGAAATTTTTGTATCAAGCTTATAGGGCAGGGCATTATTGTTTTTTAAAAGTACAATACCTTCTGCCGCCGCTTTTCTTGCAAGGGCAGGCATATTGCCGAATATATCTCTTTCGCCCTCAGCCTTAACTTCAAGCTGGGATACTCCGCCACTTGAAATTCTTTCAGATAATGTCGATACGAATTTATCGATTTTGTGTTTAAACTTCATAGTCTTTCCCCTTAAAAATAATAAAATTATTTCAATTTTTATTATACAATATCATATTTTCAATGTCTATATTTTTGTATAAATTTTCATAATGTGAACATAATATCCTTGAAAACATAATGAAAAATAAGTGGAGGAATTCTTATGAGTTTTATCAAAAAAACAGTGTCAGCGCTTCTTTGTGCTGTTTTGGTTGCTTCAAGCGTTCTTGTCTTTGCCGCTTGCGGTAAAAACAACAATAATAATATTGAAAACAGCACAACAAAGTCAAACAATGCAAACGTCACAAACGTCACGGTAAGATATCTTAATTTCAAGCCGGAGGTTGCCGATGTTTATAAAAAAATTGCCGATGAATATGAAAAAGAAACCGGTGTCAAGGTAATAGTTGAAACTGCTGCAAATAATGAATACGAATCAACGCTCACTGCAAAAATGTCAACCAAGAGCGCTCCTACGTTATTCCAAATCAACGGCCCTAAGGGTTATGCGAATTGGAAGGATTATTGTGCCGACTTGTCCGACAGTAAACTTTATAAGCACTTGAAAGATAAATCGCTTGCAGTCACCTCAAAAGACGGCAAGGTTTACGGTATTCCCTATGTTGTTGAGGGGTACGGAATTATTTATAATAAAGCAATAACCGATAAGTATTTTGAACTTGATAACAAAAATACGGATTTTAAATCAATGGATGATATCAATTCCTTTGAAAAATTAAAGGCTCTTGTTGAGGATATGCAAAAAAATAAATCAGCGCTTGGTATTGACGGCGTTTTTGCTTCAACCTCACTTAAAGCAGGAGAAAATTGGCGCTACCAAACTCACCTTGCAAATGTGCCGATTTATTATGAATTTACTAAAAATAAGATTGATTTAACATCAAACGATACCTCAAAAATCACCTTTGAATATGCTCAAAATTATAAAAATATCTTTGACCTCTATCTTGATAATTCAACTATAGAAAAAGGAAAAACAGGCACTAAAACAGTTACGGATTCTATGGCTGAATTTGCTACTGAAAAATGTGCTATGGTGCAAAACGGCAATTGGGCTTGGAGCCAAATAAGCAAGGTGTCAGGCAATAAGGTTGAAGAAAACAATGTTAAATTTTTGCCGATTTATACAGGCGTTAAAGGCGAAGAAACACAAGGTCTTTGCATCGGCACGGAAAATTACTATGCAGTCAATTCAAAGGCAAGTCAGGCTGAGCAAAAGGCGGCGAATGACTTTATCTATTGGCTTTATTCAAGCGAAAAGGGTAAGAAATTTGTAACAGATGACCTTGGTTTTATTGCTCCCTTTGATACCTTTAATGACGATGAAGTGCCAAACGACCCGCTTGCAAAAGAAATAAGCAATTGGATGAATAAGCAAAGCATTACTACAATTCCTTGGTATTTCACCGTTTTTCCGTCCCAAACTTTTAAGGATAATTTCGGCTCATCACTTTTAAAATATGCTCAGGGTAATAAATCATGGGATGAGGTTAAATCTGACGTAGTTAAGGATTGGGAAAAGGAAGCAAATGCTTCAAAATCATAAAATATTACTTCTTTAGGCAGGGCTTCCTGCCGTACATATCAAGTGAAAAAGAGGTATAGTGTGAAAAATCACACAATACTGATTGTATTGCCCTCAAAATTTGCCGATGGCATAATTTTGAAATGGCTGAAATCACCATTTACGCCTGCTCAGGCAACGCAGAATATAGGGTGATTTTTAATAAACTATTTGTTGACTGAAAGGCTATGGTGATTATTATGAAACGAAGTATTAAAAAATACGCTCCCATATTTTTATTGCCTATAACAATAGCGTTTTTATTTGCTTTTGCCGTTCCTTTTGTTATGGGCGTCGGTCTTTCTTTTGCGGATTTTACAACTGTAACTGATGCAAAATGGGTAGGTTTTCAAAATTATATTGACGCTTTTACATCATCAAGTGATTTTCTTCATTCGTTAGGTTTTACTGCTTTGTTTACAGTAGTAAGCATTATAACGGTCAATGTTTTCTCGTTTATTTTGGCACTTCTTTTAACTCGTGGTATAAGAGGTACTAATCTTTTTCGCTCTGTCTTTTTTATGCCTAATCTTATCGGCGGAATAGTTCTCGGCTATATTTGGAATTTGCTTATTAATGCTGTTCTTTCCTCTTTTGGAGTTGATATAACATATAAGGCTGAATACGGCTTTTGGGGACTTGTTATTCTTACGAATTGGCAGCTTATCGGATATATGATGGTGATTTATGTTGCAGGGCTTCAAAATGTTCCTAATGATTTGATTGAAGCCGCTCAAATTGATGGCGCATCACCGCTAAAAACTCTTTTCTCGGTTAAAATTCCTATGGTTATGCCGTCTGTTACCATTTGTATGTTTTTAACCCTTACTAATTCATTTAAAATGTTTGACCAAAATTTGGCGCTGACAGCCGGTGCACCCGAAAGGGAAACGGAAATGATTGCTCTTAATATTTATAATACATTTTACGGCAGAGTAGGTTGGCAGGGTGTAGGTCAGGCAAAGGCAGTTATATTTTTTGTAATTGTCGGTATATTGGCATTTTTGCAGCTTAAAATAACAAGCAGTAAAGAGGTGAACGCTTGATGAAAAAATCTAAAAGAGTAGGGAATAATGTTATTTTTTTTGTTCTGCTTATATTAAGCGTGCTGTTTTTAGTGCCGATAATTATTGTGATTATTAATTCGTTTAAATCTCGAATTTATATTTCAAGTCAACCGCTTAAATTGCCAAATGCCGAAACTTTTGTTGCTCTTGAAAACTATATTAATGGCGTTACATCGTCTGATTTTTTCTCGGCTTTTTTACGCTCTCTTTTTATTACTGTTGTAAGCGTTATATTAATAGTTCTCTTTGCTTCAATGGCGGCTTGGTATATCGTCAGGTCAAATTCAAAAATAACAAAAGGGATTTATTATATGCTTGTTTTCAGTATAATTGTTCCTTTCCAAATGGTTATGTATACAATGACGTATGTTGCAAACCGTGCAAATCTTGATAATCTTTTTGGCATAACCTTTGTCTATCTCGGTTTTGGTGCAGGACTTTCCGTCTTTATGCTTTGCGGCTTTATTAAAAGTATTCCCCTGGAAATAGAAGAAGCGGCAATGATAGACGGCGCATCTCCCATTCAAGCTTTCTTTACTGTTGTTTTTCCTATGCTTAAACCCACGGCAATCACGGTTGCAATACTCAATACCATGTGGATTTGGAACGATTATCTTTTGCCTTATCTTGTTTTAGGCTCTGATAAAAAAACAATCCCCGTTGCCATTCAGCTTGCAATGCAGGGCGCTTACGGCTCAACCGATTACGGCGGCTTTATGGCAATGCTTGTGCTTGCGATTGTGCCAATAATTATTTTCTATATTTTTTGCCAAAAATATATTATAAAAGGCGTTGTTGCAGGCGCAGTTAAAGGATAATTTAAAGGAGTTTTTTCAGTGGCGTCAATTACCTTAAATCATATAGTGAAAACCTTTGATGACGGTGTAACCGTTATCCCTGACTTAAATCTTGAAATTAAAGACAAGGAATTTGTTATATTTGTAGGTCCGTCCGGCTGCGGCAAATCGACAACACTTCGTATGATAGCCGGGCTTGAGGATATTTCTTCTGGTGAACTTATTATAGGCGGTAAAACGGTAAATAATATTCCGCCGAAAGACAGGGATATTGCGATGGTTTTTCAAAGCTATGCGCTGTATCCTCATATGACTGTTTATAAAAATATGGCATTTGCGCTTAAGCTTCGCAAAGAACCTAAGGATGTTATAGATAAAAAGGTCAGGCAGGCGGCAAAAATTCTCGAACTTGAGCCGTATTTAAATCGTAAGCCAAAGGCACTTTCCGGCGGTCAAAGGCAAAGAGTCGCACTCGGCAGGGCAATGGTAAGAAATCCTTGCGCATTTCTGCTTGACGAACCGCTTTCTAATCTTGACGCAAAGCTTCGCACCCAAATGCGCTCTCAAATTGCACTGCTTCATAAAAGGCTTGAAACAACATTTATTTATGTAACCCATGACCAAACGGAAGCTATGACTATGGCAGACAGAATAGTCGTAATGAAAGACGGCGTCGTTCAACAATTTGATACTCCGTCAAATTTGTATAATCACCCTTGCAATATGTTCGTAGCAGGTTTTATAGGTACGCCTCAAATGAATTTTATCGACGCAACAATAATTACTTGTTCGGGAGAGCTTTGCGCACTTGTTGACGATATTACCGTCCCGCTTCCTTTGCGAATGCAGGAAAACGAGAATGTAAAAAAATATGTCGGCAAGCCTATTGTTTACGGTATAAGATGTGAGGATATGCATATAAATTCAAGTTATGCACTTGAAAACAAGCAAAATGAAATTACACTCAAAGCCGACTTGGCGGAAATGATGGGCAGTGAGGTCTATATCTATTCATCAATTAACGATAAAGAAATAATTGCCAAGGTCAGAAGTGATACAAATATTTCCTCAGGCGACAGCGTTAAACTTTATATCGACACGGAAAAAGTTCATTTATTCGACCCTGAAAGCGAACTTCTGATTTGTGACTGAAAAGGACTGAACAAAATGCTTAATGAAAGAGCAAGCGGTGTGCTGCTTCATATTTCATCTCTGCCGTCAAAATACGGAATAGGTTGCTTTGATAAATGCGCTTATGATTTTGTCGATTTTTTGCAAGCAGCAGGTCAAACCTATTGGCAGATTTTGCCGCTTTGCCCGACAACAATAGGCGACTCGCCTTATCAGAGTATTTCCACCTTTGCGCTTAACGAGTATTTTATTGATTTAGATGCCCTGTGCCGTCTTGAATTGCTGAAAAAAGAAGAGTTTGAAGATATAGAATGGTTTAAAGATAAAAACAAGGTGGATTACTCTTTGTTATATACAAACAGGCACAGGGTACTTTATAAAGCATTTGACAGATTTAAACGCAATATCCCAAACGATTTTAATTTGTTTTGTAAAGAAAATCTTTCTTGGCTTGGTGATTATTCGCTTTTTTGTGCTGTTAAGGATTATTTCGGCGCAGAACCTTTTTATTATTGGAATGATGATATTAAGTATCGTGAAATATTTGCCGTAGAGGAATTTAAAGAGATATGTAAAGACAGAATTCTTTATTATAAAATGATTCAGTATTTTCTTTTTTCGCAGTGGCAGGCAATTAAGAAATATGCTAATAAACGAGGAATATCAATAATAGGGGATATGCCCATTTATGTCGCAAATGACAGTGCAGATGTATGGGCAAATAAGGAAATATTTAAACTTAATCCTGAATTAAAAGCAAGCGAACTTGCAGGATGTCCGCCGGACTGCTTTTCGCCTGACGGACAGCTTTGGGGTAATCCCGTATATGATTGGAAAAAACTTAAAAAGCAAAAGTATTCTTGGTGGATTGAAAGACTTAATCAAAGTTTCAAGATTTACGATATAGTTCGTATCGACCATTTTCGAGGCTTTGAATCATATTACAGCGTAAAAGCAGGCAGTAATACGGCACGCAAGGGCTTGTGGCGCAAGGGTGGCGGAAAATCATTTTTTGACGCTTTGCCTAAGGAATTTAAGAATAAGATTATCGCTGAAAATCTCGGATTTTTAACGAAAGAGGTTGATGAACTTCTTAAATATACAGGCTTTCCGGGTATGAAGGTGCTTCAGTTTTCTTTTGATTCAAGGGATGATAACGGTAAATCATTGCCTGACGATTTTGAAAAAAATAACGTTGTTTATACAGGCACTCACGACAATGATACTGTTTTGGGTTGGTGCAATACTGCCGATAAAAAAGACGTGGCTTATGCTATGCGTTATCTTGGAGCAAAGGATAAATTTGATTTAGTCGATAAAATGAACGAGTGCGCTATGAATTCAAACGCAAATACTTGTATTTTGACTATGCAAGATTTGCTTTGTTTAGGCAGCGAGGCACGTATGAACACCCCGTCAACAATGGGAGAAAATTGGAAATGGCGAATGAGTAAAGATGATTTAACCTCATCTCTTGCAAATAAACTTTTAGATATTACTAAGAAAAGCGGAAGGTGTGTTAATGGATAATATTAAAGAAAAATTAGAACTTTTGGCTTTTGGAAAATATAATAAAAAAGTTAATAATCTCACAGTCGGTGAACTTTATGACGTTCTGGGAACGCTTGTGATATCAAACATTTCACCCGATTGGCAAAAAAGTATGACAGAACATATTAATTCTCGACGTGCCTATTATTTCAGCGCCGAATTTCTTGTAGGGCAACCTGTTTATAAAAACTTGATGTGCCTTGATATCGAATCTCAAATCGAAGAGGCACTGTCAGGCTTTGAACGTTCGCTTAAGGAATTTGAAGCATTGCCCGACGAGCCTCTCGGTAACGGAGGTTTAGGCAGGCTTGCCGCTTGTTTTTTGGACAGCGCCGCAAATCTTAATGTGGCGCTTGACGGCTACGGTATTAAGTATCGTTTCGGACTTTTTAAGCAGGAAATTGAAAACGGTTTTCAAATTGAAAAGATATATAATTCTTTTGAATATAATGACCCTTGGTGTGTACCTTGCAAAGGTGATAAGGTTAAGGTTAGTTTTAGCGACGGTGACGTCTGGGCAGTGCCTTATGATATGCCGATTATATCTTTTAAAACTCGTAAATTTTCAACTCTGCGCCTTTGGCAGTGCGAAAGCATAAATGAATTTGATTTTGCACTGTTCAGTGAGCAAAAGTATACAAAATCACTTGAAGAAAAAAATAATGCAGAGAATATTTCAAGACTCCTATATCCAAACGATTCAACATTAGAAGGTAAAAAACTCAGATTTAAACAGCAGTATTTTTTCACAAGCGCTTCCTTGCAGGATATTATTAAGAAATATAAAAAATACCAATGTGACGATTATAATCATTTTTCGCAATATATTACAATTCAGCTTAATGATACTCATCCTGTTGTCGCAATCCCCGAACTTATAAGACTTCTTACTCTTGACGGTTGCGACTTTGACTACGCACTTAATATCTGCCGTGATGTTTTTAATTATACAAATCATACAATTATGCCGGAAGCTCTTGAAAAATGGGATTTAAAGCTTATTGACAGCATTTGCCCTGATATTGCTAGAATTATCATCGGTATTGATAAAAGACAGTCAGAGGAGCTTTCAAAAGGCAATTTTGATAAACTGAATATGCAAATCATTCAAGACGGCACTGTTAATATGGCGTATCTTGCCTGCTATGTATGTAAATATATCAACGGAGTAGCCGAACTTCACACAAAGCTTTTGAAGGAAAGCGTATTACCATCATTTTTTGAAATCTATCCCGATAAATTTCAGAATAAAACAAACGGAATTACTCAACGAAGGTTTCTTCGCCTTTGCAATCCTAAATACAGTGCTCTTATTACCGAACTTTTGGGAAGTGATGAGTGGATTAACGATTTATCCCGATTAAAACAACTTGAAAAATTTGCTCAAAATAAAGATGTTTTAGAGAGATTTATCGAAATTAAAAAAGAAAACAAAAAGAAACTTGCAAGCTATATTCGTTTAAAAGACGGCGACTCTTTTTCACCCGATTTTATTGTTGACTCCCAAATCAAAAGGCTTCACGAGTATAAACGTCAGCTTTTGAATATTCTTGTTATTCTTGAACTTTATTTTGAAATTAAGGAAAAAAGTTTAAATGATTTTACCCCGACCGTATTCATTTTCGGCGCAAAGGCGGCGCCGGGTTATGACAGGGCAAAGGGGATAATTAAGCTTATTAACGAGGTCAAAAGACTTGTTAAAGCTGACGAATACGTAAGTCGATTTATTAAAATTATTTTTGTGAGCGATTACAGCGTTTCTTATGCAGAAAAAATAATTCCTGCCTCCGATGTGTCAGAGCAAATTTCAACGGCAGGCAC
>OMGL01001888.1_pt1 | contig 11784 bp, 14 predicted proteins | sample 1645831 | NCBI WGS metagenome assembly OMGL01 (sample SAMN00849301, study PRJEB25192) | human gut metagenome | reverse complement strand
ATGGCGGACGCGCTCGCGCTGAAAAACGTCCGCTGCACGCCACTCAGCGAAGATTTCCTGATCGAAGGGAGATTATGATTTGTTTACAGGCATTATTGAAGAAATCGGCACGGTTCGCCGCATCGAGCACGGCGCGAAGGGCGCGCGGCTGACGATACAGGCGAATACCGTGCTCGAGGATACCAGAATAGGCGACAGCATCGCGACGAACGGCGTGTGTCTGACCGTGGTCTCCATGACGGGCGACAGCTTTTCCGCCGATGTCATGGCGGAGAGCCTGCGGCGCTCGTCGCTCGGCACGCTTCAGGGCGGCTCGCCGGTCAATCGGCCGCTTCGGCGGTCACATCGTCTCCGGCCACATCGACGGCACGGGCACGATTGCCTCGCAGAAGCGCGAGGACAACGCGGTCTGGGTCAAGATCAAGACCCCCGCTCCCCTGCTGCGCTACATCGTCGAAAAAGGCTCGATCGCCATTGACGGTGTCAGCCTGACGGTCGCGGCGGTGACGGACACAGACTTCTCGGTCTCCATCATTCCGCACACCGGCGCGCAGACCATCCTGCTCGGCAAAAAGCCGGGCGAACCGGTGAACCTCGAATGCGACGTCATCGGAAAATATGTTGAAAAGCTCACTGCGCCGCACAAAACCGGCGGAATCAGCACGAATTTTCTTGCAGAAAACGGATTTCTGTAATCAACGGAGGAATTAACATGGCAGCAAACTACAGCACGATCGAGCAGGCTCTTGAGGAGCTGCGCGCCGGTCATCTCATCATGGTCATCGACGACCCCGACCGCGAGAACGAGGGCGACCTCATCTGCGCCGGACAGTTCGCCACCACGGAAAACGTCAACCTCACGTTTCTTTGCTATCATGTCACAGCTGTTCTAAGATAACATATATTCCAGGGAAATGCAAGCATTTTTTTGTATTTTTCTAAATAATTTTTATAAGGGGTTTTATTAAAAAAGGAAACAGGCTTTTTACCACCTGTTTCCCTTTATTCTGCCCTGTTCTTTCTACAATTAATACATCAGTAATACATTAATACCGGTACTGTTAATCCCTGCATCAGCACATCCTGATCTGATCCTATTTAATATAGAAGAAACAGATATCATTTTATCAGTCCTCTGTACAGTTTGGTTCTTCCGGCTCTGTGAAATAAGAGCTTACATCGTTATCATCATCTGCTGTACTTAAAGAGCCGCTGGAGCTTGTTTTAAACTTCACTCCGTCACTGGTCTTTACAGTAGAGTTTTTCATAACCTTTCCGGAAGAATTTACTACATAGTTGCTGCTGTCGATCTTATAGCATACATACTTCTGACCATCTGTAGCTTTCTGAAGCTTTCCTTTATAATAGAGGTAATTATCTTTTACACCGGTATAGCCGCGGCCGTTTTCACTGAAGTAGAAATCTGTCTTGTTTCCGTCATCTTCTTCCACTTTCATCTTTCCACGCTGTACACAGCTCTGTGTCTTGGTTCCAAAATAGAACGCGGTCCAGTTGCTGTCACCGGATCCGATATAGACCTTCTTAAGTCCATAGACCGGATTGCCACGCTTATTAAATAAGTAGGTCTTTCCACTGATCTTGGTCAGATCCTGTGTGGTAAGGTGATCTGAGTCTGCAGCTTTTGGCTTTCCATTATTTGCAAAGTAGAACCATTCTACATCTCCATCATAACCTTCTAAGTCTTCCGGCGGTTCTATGGAATACCAACCGATCTTTGCCTTTCCGTCAGAGCCAAAGTACATATAGTCTTTGATCGAGTCAGAACTTCCTCTTACATTCTTCCAGCCCATCTGTAAAATGCCGTCATCATCAAAGCAATAGTAAATGCCATCGATCTTTCTGGTGCCATAATCTCCGTTGTCGTTGCCGTCACTTGGAACATATTTCTTGCCGTTTGTTCCAAAATAGTACCAATACTGGCCATCTTCGCCGTAATCTAATGTACCGCCCTCAGCTCCCGGGATCACTTTGTTGGAGTCTTCCTCGTAATTATCCGGCGGATACAGTTTTTGCCAGCCGGTACGCATCACACCGTCATCTCCGGTATAATACATATCGTCTAAGATCCAGCCTGTTTCCATACGGCCGTTTCCGTCAAAATGATACCACTTATCATTGATCTTCTTCCAGGTGTCATCTATGGTCTTTCCGCTGCTTCCAAAATAGTACCACTCTTCTTCTCCGCCGTCAGAAGTAGTCTTTAACCATTTGTCCGTAACCATAATGCCATTGCTGTCTACATAATAATCAGAATCTGCCCATGCATTTACAGCCATATATCCTTCTCCGTTCAGATATCTCCACTGGCCGTCAGCTCCCTTTTTCCATTCATTATATACTTTATTTCCATTGCTGTCATAGTAGACCCAGCTGCTGTTTTCCTGTGCCCATCCCTGTGCTGCCATAGCCGGGAACGCTGCCAGCCCTGCTGATAGTAACGCTGCCAGAAACCAGGCTGCTTTCATTTTTTTCCTCATATGCCCTGTTCCTCTCTTCTTCTGCTTTCACCCCGAAACTGCTGTAAATATACAGTTTGCGCTTTATAACTATTGTACCAAGAGTTTTCTTATAGTTCAACCAGATTAATCTTTCAATTCTATTACAAGAATATGTCACTGGTACTCAAATCTCTTGACGGACCCTATTAAAATAGACTATACTCAATTGGAGTCCTATGATACAAAACCGTACTATAACATCCGCCCTGGGCGGAATACAGGATATCATATATATTATAATAGAAGAAACGAGGTTATCAAATTTATGTGGCTTGCCGACGGTTGGAAAGATTATGAAGTAATTGACTGTTCCAAAGGTGAAAAATTAGAGCGCTGGGGAGATTATCTTCTGGTGCGTCCGGATCCTCAGGTGATCTGGGATACCCCAAAGAAACACAAAGGCTGGAAGAAGATGAACGGACATTATCATCGCAGCAGCAAAGGCGGCGGTGAGTGGGAATTTTTTGATCTGCCGGAGCAGTGGACGATCAATTATAAAGAACTTACCTTTAATTTAAAGCCTTTCAGTTTTAAGCATACCGGTCTTTTCCCGGAACAGGCTGCAAACTGGGACTGGTTTGGTGATAAGATTCGCAAAGCAGGACGCCCTGTAAAGGTATTAAACCTGTTTGCCTATACCGGAGGTGCTACACTGGCAGCTGCCGAAGCAGGAGCCAGCGTGACCCACGTAGATGCTTCTAAGGGTATGGTTACCTGGGCAAAGGAAAATGCCCATTCTTCCGGCCTGTCTGATGCTCCGATCCGCTGGATCGTAGATGACTGTGTCAAATTCGTAGAGCGCGAGATCCGCCGTGGAAATCACTACGATGCCATTATCATGGATCCTCCATCTTATGGCCGCGGACCAAAGGGCGAGATCTGGAAGATCGAAGATGCCATTCACCCATTAGTAAAGCTGTGTGTACAGCTGCTTTCTGATGATCCGCTGTTCTTCTTGATCAACTCTTATACCACCGGTCTTGCGCCATCTGTTCTTTCCTATATGATGGGCGTTGAGATCGTACCAAAATTCGGCGGAACTGTAAAAGCGGAGGAAGTAGGTCTTCCTGTTTCCCAGAACGGTCTGGTGCTTCCGTGTGGCGCTTCCGGACGTTGGGAGAAATAAAATACGATATTCTTTGCAGTCTGCTGACAGATGATAAGATCATATTTCATCTGCCAGCAGTCTTTTTACGTCCAGTTTTCCCCAGCCCTGCTGGTTATGGGGAAGTCCCAGATCGACTGCCCGCTCCCTGATCCGCAGTTTAACGTCTTTATTACTCATAGACGGATATTTTTCCAAAAGCAGGGCAATAGCACCAGATACAAGAGGCGTAGACATGCTTGTACCTGATTTTATAAAATACCGGCCCGGTTCATTACAGCAGCTGATGATCCCGCAGCCCGGTGCTACCAGATCTGGCTTGCACACACAGGCATTGGTAGGACCTCTGCCGGAATAATCCACCATTCTGCTTCCCATCACCTCTACCTCCCGGTCATCATCAGAACAGCCTACTGTGATCACTTTCCGGCTGATCCCCGGCGTAGTCACAGTTCCCGGAGCAGGACCATGATTTCCTGCAGCCACCACCACTACCAAGCCGTCATCCCAGGCAGCATTTACCCCTTTTACCAAGGCGGAATTTTCCGTCATTTCCCGTCTGGTAAGGGATCCTACAGAAATATTTATGATCCGTATGCCATATTCTTTCCTGTGTTCCCGGATCCACCTAAGTCCCATTAAAACATCTGCCGCATATCCATTTCCTCTGTGATCTAAAACCTTGATCGCTGTAATACTGCTTCCCGGTGCGATCCCCTTTAAAAGGCCGCCTGAGGCAAGACCGCTGCCTGCGATCATAGCTGCAATATGGGTTCCATGACCATTATCATCATAAGGAAGCTTTTTTCCATGGACAAAGTCCTTAAATCCCTGTATCTTTCCTTTCAGGTCTTCATGAAGGTAGATGCCTGTATCTAAAACTGCAACACCGACGCCCTTTCCGGTAATTCCCTTTAAAGCCGCCTCATCACAGTGAATTTCCATTCTTGCCCGATTCACAATTAAAAAATCCCTTTTCTTATACTGTATGCGCAGAAAAAAGCTCCGTACCTGTCAGTACGGAGCTTTCTTCTAAGGATTTCGGATTTTCAAAAAGGGTTGAAGGATAGTTCTTAAACTTTCGTGCATTTCTTATGTAACTAAAGTATATCATGCAATCGCCGGAAATGTTTGAATGTTCTTTGAATAGATTATTAAGAAAGTCTTAAGATTGCGGTAAGAGTCCCGTACAGCGACTGGGGATACAGGCAAGCTTACTTGCATGGATACACAGTCATTGGACAGGCTGAGGCGAAATGAGCACGTGCGTAGCAATCCACTCTTACTATGAATTACGAAAGGACAGATTCGTAAAGTGTGCGTTTTAACTTTTCCACATCCCCGTCTGCAAAGCAATAACCGTCCATACCGCAGGCTTTCGCTCCTGCAATATTATTTGGCAGGTCATCAATAAAATAGCACTCTTCCGGTTTCAGACCGAACCGTTCAAAGAAATGACCATACATTTCTTTCTGTGGTTTCATGCACAGAACTTCTGCGGAAAACAGGATCCCGTCAAAGCATTCTACTGCCGGCAGCACCTCTTTGTAGCAGGTAAGCATACGTACAGATGCATTGGAGCATAAATAGATGCCGTAGCCTTTTGCTTTCAGATCCCGGACCAGATCTCCCATCTCCGGCTTCTGGACCAGATTATACTCATGCCAATGGTCGAAAGACTTCACAGCCAGTTCTTTTTCTTCTTCTGTATCCAGACGGCTGATCATCTTCTTAATACCATCTTCCTCCGTGATCACTCCCATATCCAAAAGAACCCATTCCGGTGAATCAAACACAGCCGTGCAGACTCTCTTTGCCAGTACCTCATTGTCTGTAAAATGACGGCATACCGGCATACCAGAATAATCCATTAGAACTTTTCCCATATCAAATACAATATTCCTGATCAAAATAACCCCGCCTTTCTTATTATGCAAAAATGCCGGACGTTCTCACCTGTGCAGACCGGCTGCCAAGCTCCAAACCTCCGACATTTTTAATGTTCATTTTCTTTGTAAAAAACCAGTCTTATTTTGTCTCTGGCTTCTCTACCTGAACGATCGCAGCTTTCTGCATTGGGATACGGCAGTTTTTGTTGCTGCCGAACTCAACGATCACGGTATCATCGGTCATATCAATGATCACACCGTAAAAACCGCTGGTAGTAAGAATGGTATCTCCTACAGCAACGCTGCTTAACATCTCCTGCTGTTTCTGTCTTTCCTTCTTCTGTGGACGGATTGAAGTAAAATAGATCAGAGCTGCAAAAAATACGATATAGATAACTATAAAGCCCATTCCCTGCATGGTTTTTCCTCCTTCACATCTGCTGCCGCCTCGCCGCAGCAGTTATAGTTTTTTGTTTACCCGCTTCTACCTGCTATTTGCCTTCCATACCGGCAAGTTTAGCTGCCTTGTATTCTGCGAAACGGTGTTCTTCGATGGCGTCGCGGATCTCCTCCATCATTTTATTATAAAAATACAAATTATGCAAGGTACATAACCGCATTCCCAGCATTTCTTTTGCCTTTAACAGATGACGGATATAGGCTCTGCTGTAGGAACGGCAGGCCGGACACTGGCAGCCTTCTTCAATCGGGCTGTGGTCCAGTTCATATTTCTGGTTAAACAGATTTAATTTGCCATGGTTGGTGTATACATGACCATGACGGCCGTTTCTGGATGGGTAAACACAGTCAAAGAAATCTACCCCACGCTCTACTGCCTCTAAGATATTGGCAGGTGTTCCTACCCCCATAAGATATACAGGCTTATCTTCCGGCAGATGAGGTACCGTTACATCCAGGATGTGATACATTTCCTCATGTGTCTCACCTACAGCCAGACCACCGATAGCATAGCCGTCCAGGTCCAGCTCTTTAATGGTTTCTGCATGCTGGATACGGATCTCATCTACAACACCGCCCTGGTTGATGCCAAACAACAGCTGTTCTTTGTTAATGGTGTCCGGAAGGGAATTCAAACGATCCATTTCTGTCTTACAGCGCTTTAACCAGCGTGTAGTGCGGTCTACGGAATTGCGGATATAATCATAATCTGCATGGCTTGGTGGGCACTCGTCAAAAGCCATGGCAATGGTGGAACCAAGATTTGACTGGATCTGCATACTTTCTTCCGGTCCCATGAAGATCTTATGTCCGTCAATGTGGGAGCGGAAGTATACGCCTTCTTCCTTGATCTTGCGCAGATCTGTAAGGGAAAATACCTGGAAACCGCCGGAGTCTGTAAGGATCGGCTTATCCCAGTTCATAAACTGATGCAGTCCACCATACTCCTTGATCAGCTTGTCGCCGGTACGCACATGAAGGTGGTAGGTATTGGAAAGCTCTACCTGGGTGCCGATCTGGCGCAGGTCATCGGTAGATACAGCGCCTTTAATAGCGCCTACAGTTCCTACATTCATGAAAACCGGTGTCTGGATGGTTCCATGTACGGTTTCCATCTGGGCACGTTTCGCCCGTCCATCTTTGGTTATTACCTGATATTTCATATATTATGCCTCTTCGTCTGCCAAAGCAGCCTTGATCATGATGGCACATTCGATCCTCTTTTTCTGCATCTCGCAGCCGATCTCATATGCGCCGTTAATAGAACCACTGAAATTATAGGCATTTGCACTACATCCACCGCTGCAGTAAAATCTTGCAAAGCAGTCCTTGCATGTTTCTTTTGCATATACATTGCAAAGCTTAAACTCATCACGGGTCTCTGTATTTACAATACCTGTGTCTACATTTCCAAGAAGGAATTTCTCATTGCCTACAAACTGGTGGCATGGATACAGATCGCCCCATGGGGTAACTGCCAGATACTCCGTACCGGAACCGCAGCCAGCCAGACGTTTTGCAACACATGGACCTGCTGTTAAATCCAGCATAAAGTGGAAGAAGTTAAAACCTCTGCCCTCTTTTTTGCGCTTGATGTATTCTAATGCCAGTTTGTCATATTCTTTTAAGATCTGAGGAATGTCCTCTTCACGGATGGCATAATCCTCTGCAGGATCAGCTACTACCGGCTCCATGGACATCTGCTGGAAGCCAAGATCTGCATAATGGATCACATCATCTGCAAAATCCAGGTTATTTCTTGTGAAAGTACCTCTTACATAGTAATTCTTCTGTCCTCTGCTCTCAGCAAACTTCTGGAACTTCGGAACGATCATATCATAGCTGCCGCTGCCGTTTCTGAACGGACGCATCTTGTCATTGATCTCACGGCGGCCATCCAGGCTTAATACTACATTGCTCATCTCACGGTTGCAGAATTCCATGATCTCATCGTTTAAGAGAACGCCGTTGGTGGTTAATGTAAAACGAAACTTCTTGTGGTTTGCCTCTTCTAAGGAGCGGCCGTATTCAACCAGCTGTTTTACTACCTTCCAGTTTAAAAGAGGCTCTCCGCCGAAGAAATCCACTTCCAGATGCTCTCTGTTTCCGGAATTAGCTACCAGGAAATCCAGTGCTTTCTTACCAACTTCATAGCTCATTAAAGCACGGCGGCCATGATACTCTCCTTCTTCCGCAAAGCAGTAACGACAGGCAAGGTTGCAGTCGTGTGCAATATGCAGACAGAGCGCTTTTACAACGGTCTTGCGCTTCTTAAAATCTAAAACAAAGTCACGATAAATGTCACGGGTAAGAAGCTGTTCTGTATCGATCAGCTCCTGAATATCTTCCAGTGCTTCACAGACCATTTCACTTCCATAGGTCTCGTCTAATTTTTTATGAACATTTGCAGTTACTTCTTCAGAAAGCTTCTCAGGCTTGTCCATTTCCGGAACCTGTTCTGAAACTGCTGCGATGGCGTCATAAACCACCGGATCTACTACATGGACGGAACCGCTGTTCACATCCAGAACAATATGATAACCATTATTAATATACTGATGAATCAAAATTAAAATCTCTCTTTCTAAACGTAATAGGCCTTTCAGGCCAATCCAAATCACATGGGAAAGCCCCTATAATCTCTGTGACCATAGGGGCTTTGCACACTTAATCCGTTACCGACCTATACCATTAGCGGGCAGAGTTTTCACAGCTCTGGTTACCAACGGTACAGGAAGTCTTACATGCAGACTGGCAGGAAGTCTGGCACTCGCCACATCCGCCCTTCTTCATGGTATCCTTTAAGGTATTGGCATTTAAAGTCTTTACATGCTTCATTGTACAGTACCTCCTTTTTTTATATGCCTCAAAAGGCACATATGAATAAACTCCATAAAATTATAACATAGGTTATGTTGGCTTGCAATGGTGAATATACTTGACTGTAAACATATTTTAGGGAGATGTCTATGGAAACTAAAGTGATAAAACCGCTGCTGCGCTCTCTTTTTATCTCCTATGCCCTTTCTGCCCTCTTTTTAGGGGCACTGGCTTTTGCCCTTTACAAACTGCGCCTGGGAGAAAGTCTGGTAAACCTGCTGATCTTTGCTGTGTATTTTGCAGCCTGTTTCGCAGGTGGATTTTTCACAGGAAGAAAAGTCAGAAACCGGCGTTTTTTCTGGGGACTGCTGTCAGGAATGTTTTATTTTCTCATCCTTTTTGCTGCTTCCTGGGCTATGGATCCCCGGGCCTCTATCCAGGCTGCCAGATCTCTCATGGTATTAGGCGTGTGTGCCTTTGGCGGAACCCTTGGGGGAATGCTCAGTTTTTAAGGTCTATATCCTCCAACAGTTCCCCGATCAGAAATACCAGGCTGCCTAAAAATACAAAAATATCTCCCAGATTAAAGATCACCTTTTTCAGCCTTTTAAATTGAATGGAGAAATAATCCACTACATAGCCTTTTACCAGACGGTCATAAAGGTTGCTGATAGCACCTCCAAGGACCATGGAAAGGCCGATCTTCTGGGCCAGGCAGCCCTTTTTTGTCATAAACGCGCCTAATGCGCCTGCTGCAGCAGATGTAACTGCCAGGGGGATCCCTTTTACCAGTTCCGGGCGTTCTTTTAAAAAGCCAAAAGGAAATCCGGAATTATAACTTTTATGAAGGCGTATCAGCCCCTTTGTGCCGGGAAGGTCCCTTGGAAATTCTTCTTCCCCTTCCCGCTCTATTTCGTCTTTTATAAACAGATCCAGGGCAGCAATGCCGCCAGTAAGCCACGGTAAGATCATATTATACATCCATCCTTTCTGGTACATGGAACAGGTTCGTACTTTTTTCATGAGTCCATTTTACAATATTATCCCGTTTCCGTCCAGATATGCAGGTAACTTCCGGTGATTTTCCCATATACTGATAACAAGCATTTTACCGGTGGTTTTTATGGCTGAATGTATCTTAAATCCTGCTTCCCAGGATGTCGCTGATTTCATTTACCGTTTTGGATCCCTGCAGAATAATCTCCGGGACCCGGAGCAGTTTCCCTGTGTGGATTATGTAAGCAATGATTATGCTGTTTTTTATACAGAACTTGAAAATGCACTTCCCCTTTCCCTGGAACGTCAGCCCTACTACAGCATTCCCTCTCTTTTTACCCTGTTGGACGACTCCGCCATGGAAGCTGCCGGGATCGTTTCCGCCCTTCAGACACCTGCACTGAGCAATATGGGAAGCGGGGTGATCGTTGGTATTGTAGATACAGGGATCGACTATACAAGTCCTGTTTTTCGTAAAAGTGACGGAACGACCCGGATCCTTGGTCTGTGGGATCAGACCCTTCCTGAGGATCCTTCTGTTTTACCGCCCGGTGTACCGGAATATTATCCCATGGGCGGTGCCTCCTATGGAACGGAATTCACTCATGAAGAGATCAACGAAGCTTTAACCTTAGAGGATCCTTTTTCCCTGGTACCTTCCAAAGATACAGATGGCCACGGCACTTTCCTGGCAGGTCTTGCAGCCGGAACTGCTTTCCCTCTCCAGAACTTCACAGGCGCTGCTCCCATGGCAGATCTTGCCATTGTAAAATTAAAGCCCGCAAAGAAATATCTGCGGGACTATTATCTGCTTTCCGAAGATACCCCTGCTTTCCAGGAAAATGACATTATGATGGGAATTAAATACCTGCGGGTCATCGCTGACCGGTTCAGACGCCCCTTAGTCACCCTTTTAGGACTTGGAACCAATTACGGCAGCCATACCGGTACCTCCCCCTTAAGCCAGGTAACGCAGAATTATGGCGGCTTTTTCGGGATCGCCACTGTAATCGCAGCAGGAAATGAAACAGGACTCGCCCACCATTACGCAGGAAGGTTTTCCGCTGACACTTCTTTTGAAGATGTGGAACTTCGGGTAGGAGAAGAAGAAGGGAAACGTGGCTTTATCCTGGAACTTTGGTCTTCTGCTGCCGATCTGTATACAGTAGGCTTTGTATCTCCCGGTGGAGAGCGGATCAGCCGGATCCCCATTTTATCCAACAACGAGACCCGTATCCCTTTTCTTTTAGAGTCTACGGTCATCACGGTAAGTTATCAGCTGATCGAGGCAGGAAGCGGAAGCCAGCTTGTATCCATGCGCTTTGAGCGTCCTTCCCCGGGGATCTGGACCATTCGTGTATACAATACACAGTTTCTCACAGGCGAATACCATATGTGGCTTCCGGTTCAGGGATTTATTTCTGATGAAACTGTATTTTTAAAGCCGGATCCTTCAAACACAATCACGGTTCCCGGCAATTCCCGCCTGCCTATTACAACAGGGGCCTACAATCACAGAAACAACAGTATCTACATCCATTCCAGCCGTGGCTACACCAGCAGAGATTATGTAAAGCCGGATCTGGCTGCTCCGGGAGTGGAGATCCTGGGGCCATCGGTGCGGATCTCAGCTGCTTTTCGCCCTGGGCTTTCATCCAGTGTAGCAGCCGGTACTGCTCCTGCCTTCTCCCGCCGCACCGGTACCAGCGCTGCAGCCGCCATCACTGCAGGAGCAGTTGCCAATCTTTTAAGCTGGGGGATCGTTATGGGAAACTACCCTACTATGAGCGAGGCTTCTATTAAAAGTTATCTGATCCGGGGCGCAGCCAGAAATCCGTCCCTTACCTATCCTAATAAAGAATTTGGGTATGGAACCCTGGATCTGCTGCAGACATTTTTACGGCTGCGGGAGTGATCGAATTCCATACCCAATTCATTTTATCCTTCTCTTACCTGGATCAGGGGACCTCCCTTTTTCTCCAGATAAGGCCTTGTG
>OMGL01001871.1_pt1 | contig 11887 bp, 5 predicted proteins | sample 1645831 | NCBI WGS metagenome assembly OMGL01 (sample SAMN00849301, study PRJEB25192) | human gut metagenome | reverse complement strand
AATAAATTCTAAATTAAACCTGAACTATAAAAACTTAATTTGTCAGAGATTCATTTCACTAATTTCTATCTTTGTTCTAACCACGAAAGATAATGTTGGCAATTCAAGCAGTAGAAAGTATACAATATATATTGCAAGATTAAAAATAGGAGACTACGTAAAATATACACCAGATACACCAAACACTGGATATAATTTAACAACAACAAAGAGTGGATATAGTAGTGCACAAACAATAGACAAAATGTATGATCCATCAGGATGGAGAATCATGGAATTGGATGAGCTAGGAAATATAACAAAATTATTTGGTAATGCAGGAGACAAGCAAAGTGTAGTGTGGTTCCAAGGAACAACAGGATATGCTAATGGAGTATATCTATTAAATGATATATGCAAAACTAGATATAGTAATGCAAGCTTAGGAGCAACAGCAAAAAGTTTAAGCATAGAAAATATAGAAGCTGAGATGAGTGAAGCTGGAATAGCTGCAAGAAATTCATATAAATCAGGGGAAACTCAATATGGAACAACAAGAAAATATACATTATATACACAATATCCTGCAGTATATACACAAGAAAAATATTCAGGAGTTGGCATAAGTGATATTGCAGATGGAACACAAATTGTGACAGGAAATGTAAATAATAATGCACTGTCTAAAATGAATCCAAATGGAAAAAATAGAAGTGATGTGATTTATGATACTTTGCCAAGTATACCATCAACAGCAGGACCAGCAGTTTCAAGTTTAACATGTACACAAACACATTATTATTTTAGTAATCCTTCAAGCATATACTATAAGAACGAAAATTTCTATAATATGCTATTTAAAAATGGAAGAGATTATTGGATTGCTTCACGTTATGTTGATTGTAACTCAGGATGGACCGATGCATATTTCGGATTTTTCTGGATAAAGCCTAATTATTTATCGCAAAATCTTTTATTCCGCTCAAACGGTATTATAGACTATGGAAATCATTGCCTTGCACCAGTAGTTTCCTTTGATTCTAAAATCACTGTAAATTCTGGAAATGGCACAATAAATAATCCATATACAATAAAAAAATAATTCTTTTATTGTATATAAAAAATCCGCATGCTATAAACAAGCTTTGCGGATTTTTTAAAATTAATGATGCATATTCTTATATATGTGATTAATTCAACTTCAATAATCGCATTACCTAGTTGTCAATATAAATTTGCCCAATTTTAAAGATATATTTTGCCAATCATCAACAGTTGAGAAATTGAATGCTATATAAGTAACGCTTTGAGTTGCAGTAAATTCAACACCATTATATTGTTCACTACCTGCTGTTTTTGCAAAATAACTATTCTCTACAATTTTATTTTCATCATTAAATCCATCACTCACATTTTTAAGTATTTGCATCATAATTCCTGAATATAGTCCTGTTGTATATGTTGAAAGATTTTGATATGCACATCTAAAATAATATCTTTGACCTGGAATTGTTTTTAAGGGAATATAAATTATTTCATATCCATTAATTCCACAAAAGCTTATAGTATTCATTCCATCACTTGGATTATATGACCTATTGAATGTATTAGGATTTTTGAAAGACCACCAATCTAGATTATTCTTTTCAGTTTGAAAATCATTTGAATGTATAATTGAATAATTTCCTGCTGTATCTTCAACATATATCCATAATTTCCAGTATCCCAAAAAATCTGCTGATACACTTTCTGAATATGAATTATTTATAAATTTCCATCCTCCAGCACCTGTGAAGTCTGATAATTGTGTTAAAACAGGAAAAGTATCTTTTTCCAAAGATTGCATCCATCTGCCATATTGAATATTGTTTCCACTCAATTCATCATTAATATGAATTAATGTTTTTACATCTTGTCCCAGTGCTATTGAAGTACATCCATTTGTTTCAAAAGATACTGATGGCGGTGTCTTATCAATTTTCAATACATACGTTCTGCTGCTTGAATTGCCAACATTATCTTTCGTGGTTAGAACAACCGTGTACGTTCCTTCCGCTGTTAGTGTTCTTGCCTCACTTGAGTTAGTTACCGTTATAGGTCCGCTGATGCTATATGTTGTAGACTGATGCCCACTATTTGCATCATTTCCGTTGTTTACCGCAATATAAATGTTGTGATTTGTCCATGTATCGTTGGTATAATTTTCCCCTGATATGCTGTCTAATTTCATTGTTAATGTTCCAACATTTGGTGCTGTCTTGTCTATCTTTATTACATAATTATTGGTAGATGTGTTTCCAGCTTTATCCTTTGTTGTTACTGTTATGTTATAAGTTCCTGTTGCCAACAATGTTTGGGCTGCTGTCTGATTTGATTGTGTTGCTGAGCCTGAAATGCTGTAAGTTGTCGAGCTATGGCCACTTCCGTTTGTTTCATCTGAACCGTTGTTTAGAGATATGTATACGTTATGTTTTGTCCATGTATTGTTTGTGTAGCTTGAACCTGTGCTTGAATCTAGCTTCATTGTAAGCGTTCCAGCTGTTGGCTTTGTCTTGTCTATGTATACATATTGTGTTCTAGTTGAACTATTTCCTGCTATGTCTTTTGTTGTTATTGTAATTGTGTATTTTCCTGCTGCTGTTAATGTTTGAGCTGCTGTTTGATTTGATTGTGTTGCAGCTCCTGAGATGCTGTAGGTTGTTGAACTATGTCCACTTCCTCCTGTTTCATCTGAACCATTGTTTAATGCAATGTATACGCTTTGATTTGTCCATGTTCCACTTGTATATGTACTACCCGAACTTGATCCTAGCTTCATTGTCATTGTTCCTGCTGTTGGTTTTGTTTTGTCTATTTTTATTACATAGTTGCTACTATATACTGTGTTTGTTCCATCTGTTGTCTTCACTCTTAATGTTGTTGTTCCTGCTGTTGTTATTGTGATTGCTGCTGTTGTTCCTGTTGCAACTGTTTGTGCTGAACCTGATATGCTCTCATAAGTTGTCGTTCCTGTTGAAGCTCTTGTTAATGTTACATATATGTCTGTTGTTGACCAGCTTCCTGATGTGTAGGCTGCTCCACTTGCATTTGTATGCTTTAGCGTTAAGCTGCCTGCGGCTAGTTTTGATGTTGAAACTGTTGTTTCTGCTGATTCTCCTGAATTTCCTACATTATCACTTATTTTTGTTTTTACTTTGTATGATGTGTTATGTGTTAATCCAGTGAATTTATTTGATGTTTGCCATGCTGACCAGCTACTTCCTTTATATATTGCATATTGTGTTGTTGATGCGTTTATTCCTGATAAGCTATCTGTTTGTTTACATGTTACTGTTACCGAATTTGTTGTAACACTAGTTGTTGGTGCTGCAGTTGTTGGTGCATTTTTGTCTACTTTTATTATGTATTCACCACTTTTTACAGTATTTGTTCCATCTGTTGTTGTTACTACTAATTTTGTTGTTCCTGATGTTGTAATTGTTGTTGCTGATGATGTTGCTGCTACTGTTTGTGCTGAACCTGATACACTTGCATATGTTGTTGTTCCAGCTGAACCATTATTTAATGTTACATATACGCTATCTTTTGTCCATGTGTTTGCTGTATATGCTGCTCCACTTGCATTTGTGTGTTTTAATGTTAAGCTTCCTGCTGTTAAGTTACTTGTTGTTACGCTTAACTCTGCTGATTCTGATGAGTTTCCAGCTTTATCTGTTGTTTTTGTTTTTACTTTGTATGTTTTATTGGTTGTTAATCCACTAAATACATTTGATGATTGCCAACTTGACCAACTGCTTCCATTGTATATTGCATATTGTGTGCTTGATACTCCTGATAAAGCATCTGTTTGTTTATTTGTTACTGTTATCAAATTTGTTGTCTGAGATGCTGTTGGTGCTACTGTTGTTGGTGCTGTCTTGTCTATGTTTATGTTGTAATTCTTTGTGCTGCTATTTGATACATTATCAGTTGTTGTTACTACAGCAGTATATTTTCCTTCTTTGGTTAGAGTATTATCTGCTGTTTGATTTGTTAAACTTGCTGCTGATATTGTATATGTTGTTGATTTGTGTCCACTCTGACTATCTGAACCATCATTTTTGTGTACCCATACATTTTGGTTTGTCCAATTTCCTGATGTATATGTTGTTCCTGTGCTGCTTCCTAATTTCATTGTTAATGTTCCTACTGTTGGAGCTGTTTTATCTATCTTTATTATGTAGGAATTTGTTGATGTATTTGTTCCATCTGTTGTTGTTACTTTTAATGTTGTTGTTCCATTTGTGCTTACTGTTGTATCTACTGTTGTTCCTGCGCTTACTAGTTGTGCTGAATTTGATGTACTTGAATATGTTGATGTTCCTGTACTACTTTGAACTAATTTTACATACACATTTTTGTTTGACCATTGTCCTGATGTATATGCTGAACCAGTTGCTGTTTCTTTTGTTAGTGTTAATGTTCCTGCTTTTAGTTCTGTTGTTGTTATTGATAATTCTTTTGATTCTTGTGTATTTCCTGCATTATCTGTTGCTTTTGTTTTTATTGTGTATGTTTGATTTATTTTTAATCCTGTAAATGTTTTTGATGTTTGCCATGCTGACCAACTGTTTCCATCTTTTATTGCATATTGTATGCTTGAATTGTTTATTCCTGATAAACTATCTGTTTGTTTGAATGTTGCTGTTATGCTATTAGTTGTTGCAGTTGCAATTGGTGCTACATCTGTTGGTGCTGTTTTATCTATTTTTACTGTATAGCCTCTTGTGCTACTGTTTGATACTTTGTCTAATGTTTTTACTGTTAATGTATATGTTCCTTCTGTTTGTAATGTATTATCTGCTGTTTGATTATTTAATGTTTCTGCTCCTGATACATTATATGTTGTTGATTGATGTCCGCTTAAGTTATCTGATCCATCATTTTTGTGTATCCATACATTTTGATTTGTCCAATTTCCTGATGTATATGTACTTCCTGTGGTGCTGTTTAATTTCATTGTTAATGTTCCTGCTGTTGGGTTTTGATTGTCTACTTTTACTATATAGTTTTGACTATATACTGTATTTGGACCATCTACTGTTTTTACTCTTAATGTTGTTATTCCTGCTTTTGTAATCAAGCTATCAGCTGTTGTCCCTGTAGCCACTGTTTGTGCCGATCCTGATATGCTTTCATAATTTGATGTTCCATATTGTGCTTGGCTTAGTGATACATATACATTTGATTTTGTCCATTGGCCTGATACATATGAGTTACCTGATGCATTTATTAGGTTTAATTTTAATGTTCCTGCTTCTAATTTCTTTGTTGAAATTGTTGTTTCATTTGATTCTGATGTATTTCCTACATTGTCTGAAACTTGTGTTTTTACTTTATATTCTGCATTGTGTATTAATCCTGTAAATGTATCTGATGTTTGCCATGCTGACCATTTTCCATCTTTGTATATTGCATATCTTATTGTTGATCCATTTATTCCTGATAAATTGTCTGTTTGTTTGAATGTTAATTTTATTGTACTTGGAGTACTTGTTGCTTCCGGAGCTTGTTTATTAGGAGCACTTGTATCTAGCTTGATTGTTGTTGTTGCTTCGTCTGATATATTTCCAGCTTTATCTACCGCTCTAAATCTTATAACTGTATTTCTATCTACTGTGTATGTGATTGTGCCTACTCCATTAGTCGTTGTTAATTGTCTTGTTGTCCATGCTCCATTTTCGAACCATTCAATTCTATCTATTCCAGAATTTGTATCTGTTGATTTTATTGTTATTTTTACTTGGCCTTTTGTCCATTCTCCATTGCTTGGATTTGTTACTTCTGGTGTTGTTGGATTTACTTTATCTATTTTTACTTTGTATATTCTTGTTGATGTGTTTTCTGCATTATCTGTTGTTATTACTGTTAATGTGTATTCTCCTGTTTCTGTTAATGTGATTGCATCTTGAGTATTACTTATATTGCTCTTTCCTGTTACATTATATACAGTTGACTTGTGTCCACTTAATGCATCTGTTCCATCTTGTTTTGCAATATATACATTTTGATTTGTCCATGTTCCGTCTGCATAATCATTTCCTTTGTTGTCTCCTAATTTCATTATTAGTTTTCCGGCTTCTGGGGCATCTTTGTCTATTTTTACTGTATATGTTTTTGTTGAGGTTATTCCAACATTGTTAGTTGTTATTACATTTATTGTGTATGTTCCTGTTGTTTTTAATGTTAGTGGCTGTGTTTGATTTGTATGTGTTTCTGCTCCTGTTACGTTGTATGCTGTTGATTTGATTCCACTTAGGTTTGAGTTTCCTTGTTGTAGTGAAACATATACGTCATGTTTTGTCCATGTGTCATTTTTATATTCTGCTCCATTGCTATTATCTAGTTGCATTTTTAATGCTCCTGATATTGGTGCTTCTTTATCTATTTTTATAACATAGTCTTTTCCGTTTACTGTATTTGTTCCATCTGTTGTTATTACTCTAATTGTTGTTACACCACTTTTGCTTACAATTGTTTCTCCTGATGTTCCTTGTGCAATAGTTTGAGCGGAACTTCCTACTGTCTGATATGTTGTTTTTCCTACGTTTCCTTCTACTTGTCTTACATATACATCGCTTGCTGTCCATGTTCCTGGTGTGTATTCTGCTCCTGCATTGTCTTTTAGTTTTAGAATTAAACTTCCTGCTGTTAATTCATTTGTTTTTGCAGTTTTTACAGATGTTTTAATTTTCTTACCACTTTGATTATAAACTTCTATTTTTATGTCATATTGCGTATTATGTCTTAGCTTGTCCATTGTCATGAAATTATCTTTTGTACTTGATATTTCTCTATAACTACTTGAATCTTTTTCTTTTATAAAGTATTTGTATCTTCCGATTATTTCTGATGAATTTTGTAATTGGACATTGCTTATCTCAAAGCTGCATGTTGTTTGTTTAATCTCTGCTGTTAGATCTACATCTTTTATATCTAGATCATCATACATTTTGTTTATTTGTTTTCCTGTGTTTTCTAACTTGTCCTCTTGCTTTTGTGCTTCATTTTGAATTTCATTTACGGATTTTATTTCTGAATCTGCTGCTTTTAGTCCTACTGCTGCTATTGCACTTAGTACCACCACTGTAATTACCAGTGCTGTAAGTGTTATTCCTCTTTCGTTCTTTTTTCCATAACCAAAAATCTTTTTCATAATTTTTCCTCTTTTTTCTCGTAGTTTTTTATTTATTAAACATGATATTTAATATAAATTTTATTGCTATAAATGTATCATACCCGTAGGAAAAATTCAATATATTGCGCATAATTATTTGCATATATAAATTAATTTTTTTAGTGTATTTTTATAGCTTTAATTTTTTATTAAAGATCATGTTTAATAAAAACTTTTTAATCTATTGTTGTACTTGTTTTTCCTTTTCCTAATACGTCTTCTTGAAGAGATCTCCATGTATTACATCCTATTATCCCATCTACTGCTAACCCTTTATTTTGTTGATAATTCCTTACTGCTGTTTGTGTATTGCTTCCAAATATTCCGTCTAAGCCTCCTGTTTTGTATCCTAATGTGTTTAGGTCATCTTGCGCTATCATTACATAAGCTCCTCTTGAACCCATTTGTATCTGTGGATATCCGCCTGTAGAGCATGCCGGATTACCTCTTCTTTTGTCAAAATGTATCCATGTTGGTGTTAGAATTTGTGGCTCTACATAAGTCCACACTCCTGAATTTACAGCACTATTGTATAGATTATTCCTTTCTGTTGTTGTTAATGTCTGACCAACGTCAAAAGCCAAGCCTGCATAGTGTTGTGACAAGGTTGAGTGTCCCCCTTCCCATGGTCTTCTAAATGCATACCCTACTTTAATTGGTTTTCCATAAATATATCTTTGACTGTTCCATGCTAGCATTGCTCTTTTTTCTGTCCACAATAAATTACTGTTGCTTGATCCTCTAAATTCTTTTACTGTAAGTGTCCTTCCAGTTACATACGGCATTGCCTCTTGTTCTCCTCTATAATATGTTTCCATACGATTTGTATCATTGTTATATATTTTTATTTTAGCCATTTTCTTCCTCCTATTTCTTTATATTTTATTCATTTGTTTGTATATTGTGATTTTTATTAATGCAAAAAGCTCAAATTGTTAATTTTTTAACAATCTGAGCTTTTTTATTTTATTAATTATTTATATATGTAGTTTTGTGGATTAACTGCTGTTCCCTTATATCTTATTTCAAAATGCAAATGGTTTCCCGTCGAGATTCCTGTTGATCCTACGGCTGCTATGACTTGACCTTGTACAACTGTTTCTCCTGTTTTTACGTATAATGCACTACAATGTCCATATCTTATTACAAGAGAACTTGTTGATTGTATTACTACAATATTTCCATATCCACTGTAACTGTTAGATCCTGAGCCATATCCTGAAAATATTACTTTTCCTCCTGCTGCTGCTTTAATAGCAGTGCCTTTAGGTGCTGCTATGTCAAGACCTTTGTGATTGTCTCTCCATCTAATACCATATCTTGATGATATTACTCCTGAAATTGGCTTTATTAAGCTTACTCCTAGGTTAGTTGGCACACTTGTTTCTCCTGTTACTACTCTTGTCCCAATATTTTTATATGTGCTTGTGCTACTTGCTTTTTTGGTTACAACAACTTTTTTCTCATAAAGTTCTGAAACACATGTATCTACTGTTTTAAATTCTGCTTTTGCTGTTTCGTACTTTTCTACTATTCCTAGCTTGTCTGTGTTTGCACTATTTTTGCTTTTTAAATTATTTATTACTTTTTCTGCCTCTGAGAATGATGCTACGTAAACTTTTTCTTCATTATTTTTTGTTATTGTGTAGTATTTATAATACGGTGTTCCTGATGATGTAACCTTATTAAATATCTCGTCGTCATTTGTTTCTATGTTTTTCTTTAACATACATGCTGTATATGTTGGTAATTCTTTAAGTTCGACAAATGCTACATCATCTCCATTTCCAGATGAAATATAATCATTTATTCTTTTCTGCAAATTGATCTTGTCATTGGTATACCCTATTATTTCTCCATTTAGACTTACGCTATATGTTTGTCTATATATTATTTGTATTGTTCCGATTATTAATATAGCTGCAATTATTAGTATTACTAATAATTTTACAAGAGTACGTATTTTTACTACTAATTTTTTTAGTTTATTTATGGTAACCTCTCCTCCAATCTGTATTATTTATAGCATATTTTTGCTTAATTGTCCAGTGTAATAAAATTCCACTTGCTATCTTCTTAATACTAATTTGTCAAATTTGCTGTTTATATATTTTTCTAATTTCGTCATAAATTCTTCTGCGTGTATCTCTTTCTTAGCTACCATATCCAAGCCTTTTTCCCAGCTTGCTGTTAGTTTTGGGTTTAGCATGTCTGGCATTGATTGATTTACAATGTCATAAATATATTCTCCTTTTTGTGATGGTGTTATTATCTGGGTTTTGTTATTTATATTTATATAATTGATCTTTTCTAATTTTTTCATTATTTCTGCTCTTGTTGCACTTGTACCTATTCCAGCTCCTTTTATTTGCTCTCTAAGTTCTTCGTCTTCTATAAGTTTTCCTGCATTCTCCATTGCTAATATTATTGACCCCGAATTATATCTTGTTGGTGGAGTTGTTTCTGATTCTTTTATTTCGTATGTTTTTATATTAAGCTCTTCGCCCTTTTTTACCTGCAAGTTATCCACATTTTGTTCATCATTTGTGGATTTTTTAAGTACTTCTAAATATCCTTTTTTTGTACAAATCTTTTCACTTGCATAAAATTTTTCTCCTTCGACATCTATCGTTATATTTACTTTGCTAAATTCTGCTGCTGGATAAAATATTGCTATGAATCTTTTGACAATTATATTGTAAACTTTCTTTTGCAATTCTGGTAATTTTTCTATGTTTTCATATCCTTGTCCTGTTGGGATTATTGCATAGTGATCTGTTATTTTGCTGTCATTTACATATTTTGTTTTTACCAAGTTTGTCGTGTATTTTTCGTCTTTCATTTTCTTTAATAGATTTTGCACTTCTTCATCTTTGTAGCCTCTTGCTATTCCATTTAAGTTTTGTGTTATAACTTTTGCAACTGCTGTTGATAATACTCTAGCATCTGTTCTTGGATATGTTACTAACTTTTTTTCATATAAGTTTTGAATTATGTCTAATGTTTCGTCTGGTTTTATTTTAAATCTTTTTGTGCATTCATTTTGTATTTCTGCAAGGTTAAATAATAATGGTGCATTTTCTTTTTGCTTACTTTTCTTGACTTCTTCTACTATTATTTTCTTTCCTTGCAGTGATAATATGAATTTTTTTGCATCTTCTTCGTTCTTGAATCCTGAATCATTATATAGTTTAGGTGATTGCCACATTTTAGATGTTTCTGTTACTTTCCATTCTGCTTGAATTTGGCCTTTTTGTCCTTCTTTATTAAATGTTCCTGATATTTTATAAAATGGCACTTTTACGAAGTTTCTAATCTCTCTTTCTCTACTTACAATCATTCCTAGTACGCAGGTCATTACTCTTCCTACTGATATTGAAGCTTTTTCTTCGTTTATTTCTTTTGCAAGTCTTCTTCCATATATTATTGATAACATTCTTGAAAAGTTTATACCTATTAGATAGTCTTCTTTTGCTCTTAAATATGCACTATCTGATAAGCTATCATATTCGGATAATTCTTTTGCTTCTTTTATTCCTCTATTTATTTCTTCCTCTGTTTGTGAGTCTATCCATACTCTTTTCATGTCTGCTTTTGGATTTGGCTTTGCCATCATGAATACTAGCCTTTGAATGTATTCTCCTTCTCGTCCAGAGTCTCCTGCATTATATATTACTTCTACATCCTCTCTTTGTAGAAGGCTTTTTACTATCTCGTATTGTTTCTCTACTGCTGGAATTACTTCATATTTCCACTCTTTTGGAATAAATGGCAAGGTGTCTAGTCTCCAGAATTTTAGTTTTTCATCATATTTTTCTGGATAGCTCATGGTTATTAAATGTCCTACACACCATGTTATTATCCAATTTTCTGATTCTAGATATCCATTCTTTCTATTTGTATTTATTTTTAATGCTTTTGCAAATTCCATTGCTACTGATGGCTTTTCTGTTATCAATAATTTCTTACCCATGGTTGTATTTATAGCATATATTTTTTTATATGTCAAAATTTTTATAAAAACCGTTGACATTTTTTACATATTGTTGTATACTTAGTAAGTCAACAGTTGAGTTGCCACAATTATATATCGCGGGGTGGAGCAGTTGGCAGCTCGCAGGGCTCATAACCCTGAGGTCGTAAGTTCGAGTCTTACCCCCGCAACCACTTCGGAAGTTTTTACCTAAAAGGATGTCCCTTTAAGTAATTAAAATATATAAGATTTTACTAGAAATAGTAAAGTCTTTTTTTATTACAAAAATAAATAATGGAGATGATCAAATGTTACACTTTATAATAGGATTATTTTTATTGGCTAATCTTAGCCTCTTTTTATATGCCTGTATATTAGCAGGAAAAAAATCAGAAGAATAATTTTTTATGAGAGGAGTTAAATCTTGAATGAAAATATAAAAAGTAATTATTATGCTATCATACCAGCAATAGTCCGATATGATAAAGAATTGACAGATAAAGCGAAATTATTGTATGGTGAAATAACTTGTTTATGCAATAAAGAAGGATATTGTTTTGCTACAAATAATTATCAAAGAAAAATATATTTAACTGATGCACTAGGGTATGAAAAAGCTTTCACACCACCCCACAAAAATAATTTCACATGAAGGTATGAAAAAAATTTCACCAATAATAATATAAAATATAATATGGATGATTTATTTATTTAAATTA
>OMGL01001869.1_pt1 | contig 11895 bp, 11 predicted proteins | sample 1645831 | NCBI WGS metagenome assembly OMGL01 (sample SAMN00849301, study PRJEB25192) | human gut metagenome | reverse complement strand
GAATTAAATAAAATAAAAAATAATTTAAATTTAAAAAATAATTTAGAAAAAGAAAAAATAAAAAATAAATATTTAAATAAAATAGAAAAAAATAAAATAAATAATTTTTTGGATTTAAATAATTTAGAAAAAATAAATTTTGCAATTGAAAAAATTCAAAATGAAATAAATAATAAAAAATTAAAATTGCATACTTTAAATTTAGACAAAAAAAATATAGAACCACAGTTAGATAATTTGTCAAAAATTGAAGAAGAATTAGTTAACAATAATGAGAAAATGTTAACCTTGCAAAAATTAAATATGAGTATGAATTTAGCAAAAAACATTTTGAACAATTCATATGAAAAAATGAAAAATTCAGTAACCCCTAAGTTTACAGAGAATTTATCTCATAATATCTCTAGCATAACAGATGGTAAATATAATAAAGTAATGTTTAATGAAGAAGAAGGTTTAATTGTTGAATTACAAAATGGAGATTATATTCCGGTAAATAGATTTAGCATTGGAACTATTGACCAATTATATTTGTCATTAAGACTTTCTATGATTAATGAACTTTCTGATGAGACTGTTCCAATTTTTTTGGATGAGGCTTTTGCATTTTATGATGATGAAAGATTAAAAAATATTTTGGATTATTTAAACTCTAAATTTAGTAATAGACAAATTATTATTTTTACATGTACAAATCGTGAAAAAAGTATTTTTGAAAATAAAAATATTGATTATAACTACATAGAGTTGTAAAATTCCTAAATTTGTAGTATAATACCAAAAGGGTATAAAACTTGAAAAAATTTTATATGGAGATGCACAGAAAAGCCAAAGATTTGTCTGATAAAATTTTGGATAGTGATTCACGAAAAAATCCAAGATTTGTCTGTCGACGAACAGAGCAAAACACAGTGAAGGGAGAATATTTATGTTTGAAAAATTAGAAGCAGTAGAAAAAAGATATGAAGAATTAACAAAAATGATTAGTGACCCAGAAGTAATATCAAACCAATCAGAATGGCAAAAATTAATGAAAGAACATGCAAGTATAGAAGATATAGTTTTAAAATTTAGAGAATACAAAAAAGCAAAACAAGCAATGGACGAAGCAAAAGAAATGATGGAAGACAAAGAATTAAAAGAATTAGCAGAAATGGAATATTATGATAATAAAGAAAAATTACCAAAATTAGAAGAAGAATTAAAATTCTTATTAATTCCAAAAGACCCAGACGATGATAAAAACATCATTTGTGAAATAAGAGCAGGAGCAGGTGGAGAAGAAGCCGCATTATTTGCTGGAACATTATTTAGAATGTACACAATGTATGCAGAAAGAAAACACTGGAAAATGGAAGTTTTAAACGAAAATGAAACAGGACTTGGTGGTTATAAAGAAATAACATTTATGGTTACTGGAAAAGGTGTTTATAGTAGACTTAAATTTGAAAGTGGAGTTCACAGAGTACAAAGAGTTCCAGATACAGAAAGCAGTGGTAGAATTCATACATCAACTGCAACTGTTGCAGTGCTTCCAGTTGTTGAAGATGTAGAAATTGAAATAAATCCAGCAGACATTAAAATGGAGGTTTTCCGTTCTTCAGGTGCTGGTGGACAACATATAAACAAAACATCATCTGCAGTAAGACTTATACATGAACCAACAGGTATCGTTGTTGAGTGTCAAACCGAAAGGTCTCAATTCCAAAATAGAGATAATGCTATGAGAATGCTTAGAACTAAATTATATGAGATGGAAAAACAAAAACAAGATAATGAAATTTCTAGTGCTAGAAAATCTCAAGTTGGTTCTGGTGATAGAAGTGAGAAAATTAGAACTTATAATTATCCTCAAGGTAGAATTACAGACCATAGAATTGGTATGAGTATTTATCAAATGGAAAATTTCTTGAATGGTGATATTGATGAAATGGTTGATAATCTAATTGCTGCAGATAGAGCAGAAAGATTAAAAGGTGAAGATGAATAATAGAAAATAAAAAGTCAATAAATATTGTGTATAAACAGTATTTATTGGCTTTTTTGGTTGAATTGTAATTTTTAAAAATGAAAAATGTGAACAATAAAATATAAAAAACGTGAAATTTTTCATAGAACTATCTATAAAAAACGTGAAATTTTTCAAAAAACATCTATGAAAAACGTGAAAAAAATGTTGACAAACAAATCAATACCATTGTATGCTACTTTTTGTATAAAAAATTAAAATTGTTTAATCAATAAAATTGTTTAAATTTCAGAGTTTGAAAAAAACCTTGAAATTTATTTTTAACTATTGACAAAAACAAATGTTTTGCGTAAAATTATGATAGATATTTAAATGGTAATCAGATAGAAAATAAACTTTGAAGGGAGTTTTACTTAATGAATAATGAATTAGATGAACGAAATAAATTTATAATGTATACAACAGACGATGGACAAGTTGATATTGAAGTAAGATTAGAAGATGAAAATGTATGGCTTACTCAAAACTCAATGGCTGGGTTATTTGATACTACGAAACAAAATATAAGTTTACATATAAAGAATATATTTGAAGAAAAAGAATTAGAAGAAAATTCAGTTGTCAAGGAATGCTTGACAACTGCTAAAGATGGAAAAAATTATAAAACAAAATTTTATAATTTGGATTTAATTATATCAGTTGGATATAGAGTACGATCAGTTCGAGGTACGCAATTTAGAATATGGGCAAATAAATTGATAAAAGAATATCTAATAAAAGGATATAACATTAATGTTAAAAGATTCAAAAATAATGGTGGAGGAACATATTTTGAAGAAGTATTAGAAAAAATTAGAGATATCCGTTCATCTGAAAAAGTATTTTGGAGAAAAATACTAGATATTTATGCAACCAGTGTAGACTATGATGCCAAAAGTGAACAAACAAGAGAATTTTTTAAAACGGTTCAAAACAAAATGTATTATGCTGTTCATGGCAATACAGCAGCAGAAGTAATATTTAATAGAGTAGATAGTGAAAAGGATAATATAGGATTAACAAACTTCAAGGGAAACATGCCTACTAGAGCAGAAACAGAAATTGCTAAAAATTATTTAAGTGAAAAAGAATTAGATTTATTAAATAGAATGGTGTCAGCATATTTGGATGTTGCAGAGATTAATGCTTTAAATATGCATGCAATGACGATGAAAGAATGGGTAAAAGAACTAGATGGATTTTTAACTATGACCCATAAAGATATATTAGAAGGAGCAGGAACAATATCTCATGAAAAATCATTAGAAAAAGCTCATAAAGAATATGATAAATATATGAAAAGTCATTTAACACAAGCAGAAAAAGATTATTTAGAAATAATGGGCGAAGACATTAAAAAATTGAAATAGTACAGGAGTGGACTATCGTTTAAAATATAAAAAGTGAAAGATAACTAGTAATTTGTAGGGAGGAAAATAAAATGAATATTAGAAATGCACAAATAGATGATGTAAATAGGGTTAGTGAATTAATGTTACAAGTTGCTAAAATTCATAGTAGTGCTAGAAGAGATATTTTTAAAGAAAAAAATATTGAAGAAATAAAGAATGAAGTTAATAATAGAATGAACAATAAAGAAAATATATTAATTGCAGAAGAAAATAATAGTATATTTGGGGTTATTATTTATAAAATTAAAGAAGTAAGAGAACACAAAAATCTTAAAGATAGGACAGTATTGTGGATAGATGAATTAGTAGTAGATGAAAATATAAGAGGAAAAGGAATAGGAAAAAGTTTATTTTTAGAAGTAAATAAAATCGCAAAAGAAAATAATTGTAATGCTGTTGAATTGAATTGTTGGAATTTTAATAGACAAGCAATTAAATTTTATGAAAAATGTGGGATGAATACGCAAAGATTAATAATGGAAGTAAAAATAAACTAGCGACAAATTACAATTTTAAAAAATAAATCATAAAACAACAAGTAAAACATATAAATCTAGTAATATTGTAAAAAAAGGAGAAATTACTGTGAACGAAATCTTAAAAACAACATTACTAGGTTTATTTTTCGGCACATTTGGAACAACAATAGGAGGAATACTAGGAATAGTAATCAAAAAAAATTCAAACAAATTTCTAAGTTTTATACTATCATTTGCATCAGGCCTAATGATGTCAGTAATATGCTTTGACTTAATACCAGAAGCATTAGGGATTAGTAACATATACGGAGTAGTATTCGGTGTATTAATAGGAATAATATCAATGATATTTTGTGATGTAATAGTTCAAAAAAAGTTCAATAAAAAGCAACAAAAATATGTTGATAGTAATGATTTGTTAAAAACAGGAATCATTGTATCAATAGGGTTAGCAATACACAATTTTCCAGAAGGTTTAGCAATTGGTTCAGGATTTGAAGCATCAATGCGTTTGGGACTTGGATTGGCAATTGCAATATGTTTACATGATATACCAGAAGGTAGATTTCAAATTAGACAGTATGTGTGATAAAACAATTTGAATTTATAAAAAATATATAAATTTCAGAGTTTGAAAGAATTTTGAAATTTATTTTTTAGCTATTGACAAAAACAAATGTTTTGCGTAAAATTATAATAGATATTTAAAAGGTAATCAGGTAGAAAATAAACTTTGAAGGGAGTTTTACATAATGGAAAATGAAATAAATGAGCAAAATAATTTTATAATGTATACAACAGATGATGGACAAGTTGATATTGAAGTGAGATTAGAAGAAGAAAATGTATGGCTTACTCAAAAATCAATGGCCGAATTATTTGAAACCACGAAACAAAATGTAAGCTTACATATAAAAAATATTTTTGATGAAAATGAATTAGATGAAAATGCAGTTGTAAAGGAAAACTTGACAACTGCTAAAGACGGAAAAAACTATAAAACAAAATTTTATAATTTGGATTTAATTATAGCAGTAGGATATAGAGTCAAATCAGTTCGAGGTACGCAATTTAGAATATGGGCAAATAAATTAATTAAAGAATATCTAATAAAAGGGTATAACCTTAATGTAAAAAGATTCAAAAACAATGGAGGAGGAACGTACTTTGAAGAGGTTTTAGAAAAAATTAGGGATATCCGTTCATCAGAAAAAGTATTTTGGAGAAAAATATTAGATATTTATGCTACAAGTGTAGATTATGATGCTAAAAATGAGCAAACAAGAGAATTTTTCAAAACAGTTCAAAACAAAATGCACTATGCCGTTCATGGTAACACAGCAGCAGAAGTAATATTTAATAGGGTGGATAGCGAAAAAGAGAATATAGGATTAACAAACTTTAAAGGAAATATGCCTACAAGAGCAGAAACTGAAATCGCTAAAAATTATTTGAGTGAAAAAGAATTGGATTTATTAAACAGAATGGTGTCAGCATATTTAGATGTTGCAGAGATTAATGCTTTAAATATGCATGCGATGACAATGAAAGACTGGGTAAAAGAACTAGATGGATTTTTAACTATGACTCATAAAGATATATTAGAAGGAGCTGGGACAATATCTCATGAAAAAGCATTAGAGAAAGCACATAAAGAATATGATAAATATATGAGAAATCATTTAACACAAGCAGAAAAAGATTATTTAGAAATAATGGGCGAAGACATTAAAAAATTGAAATAGTACAGGAATTAACTATCATTTAAAGGATAAAAAGTGAAAGATAACTAGTAATTTGTAGGGAGGATGAAAACATGAGGAAACAAGCTAGATGAAAATGACATTTATGATGTAATATTTATAGTTACAAGATTTTCATCTTTAGACAGTATTGTTCCAATTATAGAAAATAATAAAAGCAAAAATATAGTATTTGTAGGTAATAATAAATATGAAAGAAATTGACATTTTATGTTGATTTTATTATAATATGTGTAGAGAACGACAAAAATTAATAAAAGTAAGTACAGTATTAATTTTAGAAAGGAGACAAATAGTTTACAATAGCACAAATGGTAAGCACTAATATAAGGAGGAAAACATCAATATGAAAATTGCAATAATTTCTGATATACATGGTAATTTAGAAGCATTAAAAGCAACAATAAAAGACATAGAGAAAAAACAAGTAGACCAAATAATATGTTTGGGAGATACAATTGCAAAAGGAATACATCCACATGAATGTATAAAACTAATAAAAGAAAAATGCGATATAGTGATTCAAGGAAATACAGATGAATATTTTTCAAAAAAGCATGAAAATATATCTGAATTGCCAGAACAAGAAGAAAAAAGAATAAAATGGAATCAATCATTAATTACCCAAGAAGACAGAGAGTACTTATCAAATTTACCATTCAGTCATGAATTTTATATGAGTGGAAGTTTAGTTAGACTTTTCCATGCTACAAACAAAGCAAATAACAAAGTGGTTTTAAATATTGATGACATAGAAACAAAATATGAAATGTTTTTACCAAGTGAACGCACTATATCAAACAATATTGCAGATGTAGTGATATTTGGTCATATTCATCATCCATATATGGACAAACTCTATAACAAAACATTGATAAATGTTGGAAGCGTAGGAAATTCATTTGACACAATAAGAAATGACAGTAAAGATAGCAATACTCTTGAAACAACAAGAGCATATTACCTAATTATTGAGGGAGAATATGAAAGTAAAGAATACAACTCAGAGATTTCATTTCAGTTTGTAAGAGTTCCATACGATATAGAAAAGGAGTTAAAAGACGAAGATAAAAATATAGAAAAAGAATCATATAGATGTGAAATAACAAAAGGAAGATATAGAGATATGACCAAAATTAATGAAAATTACAAAAAATTAGGAATTGATGTAAGTAAAATATAACTGTTTGTCAAAAAAATAAGCTATCAAAGATAATTTCATTGGTAGTTTATTTTTTAACCAAATTTTAACCTTTCTTTACTTTTTATAAAATTACATATAAGCTAAAAATGTCCAAATTTTTAAGTAAAATGCAATTCTAAATTGGACATTTTTTGTAATAAGAAAAATCCGCAATACCAATGCTTTGAAACAAAATAGATGACATATTTTGCTATACTGGGTAGGTGTGTGATAGTGAAAACTATCGCATAGCTACCCTAGAACTATTTATGAACAGATACGGACATACTAAAAAAATCAAAAATAAATTTTAATATAAGGGAGAATTTTTATAAGAAAACGGATGTATATATAGTATAGGGAGAGTGAGTTGATATGAGTGAAACTTTCAAAATCAATATATACTTCGATGAAAAAGGTGAAGAGTTAGAAGGATTAATAAAACACTTAATAATTAATATCTTAAAAAAAGATATTTTTGAGCATTAAAATTTTATTCAAAATAAGATATAATAAAACTTAAATTCAAATTGTTTTATCCAAGCATAGGAGGGAGGAACAATGCTTGAACAAATAGAAAAAACAATATACAAGGTAGCAATTTATATAAGGTTATCAAAAGAAGATGTAGATAGAGGCTATGATGAAAGTGAAAGTATAAAAAATCAAAGAACATTACTAACAGAATATGTGCAAAAATTAGGATGGAAGTACCAATTAATAGATACATATATAGACCAAGGATTTACTGGAACAAACTTTAATAGACCAGATTTTCAAAGAATGGTAAGAGATATAGAAAACGGAAAAATTAATATGGTTGTAACAAAAGATTTATCTCGTTTAGGTCGTGATTATATAGAAACAGGAGAATATATAGAAAAATGGTTTCCAGAAAATAATGTAAGATATGTTTCAGTAACGGATGGAATAGATACTTTTGAAACATCAAATGGCAACAATGATATTGCACCATTTAAATCAATATTAAATGATATGTATTCAAAAGACTTATCAAAAAAAATCAGAACAGCAATGCACACAATGCAAAAACAGGGAAAATGGGTAGGAGGAAAAACGCCACTTGGATACATAAAAGATTTAAAAGATAAAAACAAATTAATAATTTATGAGCCAGAAGCTCAAATTGTAAGGACTATTTTTAATATGGCATCTAATGGAAAACAAGTTGGGATTATAAGAGATTATTTAAATAGCAATAACATTGCGACAGCCAATAAATCAAGATATAATAAAGAAACTTTTTGGGAAAATAAAACAGTAAAGAACATATTGAAAAATAAAGTTTATATAGGCACAACAGTGCAAAATAAAAGAAGTAGAATAAGTTATAAAAATAGAAAAATTAGACAAAACCCAGAAGAAAAATGGATAGCTGTAGAAAATACACATGAACCGATAATAGATAAAAAAGTATTTGATACAGTGCAAAAAATGGTAATAGTTCAAAACTACAATAGAAACGAAAAGAAAAATATGTTTTTATTAGATGGTTTACTTTTTTGTTACGAATGCAAACATAAAATAGGAGTAAGAGGAAAAAAGAATGGCAATTATTATATGGTGTGTAACAATTATCGCAGAAATTCAAAGCTTAAAATTTGTACTTCACATGGATTTAGTTATAGTAATTTAGAAGAAACAGTAATTAATTATATTAAAAACTTATTTCAAAAAATAGATAGTGAAAAAATAGAATTAGAAGTAAAAAAAGGAATGACAAAATATGATTATGGAAAAATAATTCAAAAACTAGAAAACGAGATAAAATTAATAAATAACAATATTGACCAAATGTATGTAGATAAATTAAACAATAAAATAAGTGAAGAAATGTATGAAAGGTTATTTGAGAAATTAAAAAATGAAATAAAACAAAAAGAGAATGAATACATAGAAATAAAAAAACAAAAAGAAGACTCAAAACAAGATGATACCGAAAAAATAAAAAGTGTTATACAAGAATTTTTGAGTCTAAATAGACCATCACCAGAAATTATGAAAGTAATTATCAATAGAATTGAAATTCATCAAGATAAACAAGTAGATTTATATTTCAATTTTAAGCAATTAAATAATCTAAAAGAAAGCACATAGGGCTAATTTAATATTAAATATTAGATTAGTCAAAAATAAAAATTAAAACTGTCTATTTTAAAATCAACCAGAAGGAATATCAATGGCAGTACCTATGAAAAATGGAGGAATGTCAAAAGCAAAAGTTATTTTTTATGTAATATTATCAGGAGTTACAACAGGAGTTGGTGCATTTTTTGGAGCAATCGTAGGTTCTATTTCTCAAAGTGTAATTGCGGTTTGCCTAAGTTTTGCGGCCGGTGCAATGTTGTATATTGTTTCTGGTGAATTAATACCAGAATCAAATAAATTATATAAAGGTAGAATGTCTGCTGTTGGTAATATGATAGGGTTTATAATTGGAATTTTTGCAACGCAATTATGAAAAAATGAGGCAAATAACTGCTTCATTTTTTACATTTTATATAGCGAAAAAATGTTTGAAAAATATTCTAAATTCTATTGACTTTTAAAATGTAAAATTATATAATTGGACAAGAAAATTTGGAGAAAATATCAATTAAATAATTTAGAAAGTAGGAATAAAAATGCAAGATATATTAAAAGGATTAAATGACAAACAATACGAAGCGGTAGTAAATACAGAAGGTCCATGCTTAGTAATAGCTGGAGCAGGAAGCGGAAAAACAAAAGTATTAACACATAAAATTGCATACTTAATAGGAGAAAAACAAGTAAAACCATGGAACATATTAGCAATTACATTCACAAATAAGGCTGCAAACGAAATGAAAGAAAGAATCGGGAATTTAGTAGGAGATGTTGCGGCAGACATATGGATGGGAACATTTCACTCAATATGTGTGCGTATTTTAAGAAGATTTATAGATAGAATAGGTTTTGATTCTTCATTTATAATTTTTGATACATCTGACCAAAGAACATTAGTAAAGGCATGTATTAAAAGTATAGGTTTAGATGATAAAATGTTTACGGACAGAAGCGTTTTATCAGAAATAAGTAATGCAAAAAATGAAATGTTAGAACCAGACCAATATACAGTAAGAGCAAATGGAGACTTTAGAAAAGAAAAAATTGCACTAGTATATGAAATGTATCAAAAACGTTTAAAAGAAAACAATGCAATAGACTTTGACGATATCATAAATTATACAATTAAAATATTAATGGAAAATCCTGATATATTAGAATATTATTCAGATAAATTTCATTATGTATTAGTAGACGAATATCAAGATACAAACAAGGCTCAATTTACATTGGTAACAATGCTTGCATCTAAAAATGGAAACATAACAGTTGTTGGAGATAATGACCAAGGAATATATAGTTTTAGAGGTGCTGATATTTCAAACATTTTAAATTTTGAAAGAGATTTCCCAGGAACAAAAATAATTAAATTGGAGCAAAATTATAGATGTACAGGAAATATTTTAAAAGCAGCAAATGCAGTAATTAAAAATAATGAAGTCACATATAAAAAGGAATTGTGGACAGAAAATGAAGTTGGAAACTTACCTGCAGTATATTCTGCAAAAAATGAATATGATGAAGGAACATATATTGCACAACAAATTGAACATTTGAGAAGAGAAGAATATTACAAATATTCAGACTTTGCAATTTTATATAGAATGAATACTCAATCAAGAGCAATAGAGGAAATTCTAAGAAGAGAGAGCATTCCATATAAAATTATAGGTGGTCTTAAATTCTATGAAAGAAAAGAAATTAAAGACATAATTTCATACTTAAGATTAATACAAAATCCATCAGACAACTTGAGTTTGAAGAGAATAATTAATGAACCTAAAAGAGGAATTGGAAAAACAAGTTTAGACAAAATAGAAGAATTATCAATTAATAGTGGAGTTCCAATGTATGAAATTATTAAAAATGCGGAACAATATGGATTAAATAGAGTATTTTTAAATTCAAGAGAATTTGTAAATGCAATAGAAGAATTGAGAGCAAAAAAAGATGATATAAAAATATCTGATTTAATAAAAGAAACACTTAAAAAATCAGGATATACTCAGGCATTGGAAAATGAAAATACAATAGAAGCAGAAAACAGAATAGAAAACTTGGACGAGTTCTTAACTGTTGCAATAGAATTTGAGGACGAATCTGCAGATAATAAATTAAGTGATTTCTTAGAAGGAATAACATTATCAAGTGATATTGATAATATGGAAGAGGCAGAAGAAACTGTAACACTTATGACATTACATAGTGCAAAAGGACTTGAATTCCCAGTAGTATTTTTGGTAGGAATGGAAGAAGGAATATTCCCAGGTTATAAATCTATTGGAGAACCAAAGGAATTAGAAGAAGAAAGACGTTTATGTTATGTTGGAATAACAAGAGCAAAAGAACATCTATTCTTAACATGTAGTAAACAACGTACAATATTCGGTTCAACAAGTTGTAACCAAGTATCAAGATTTTTAAGAGAAATACCAAGTGATTTATTAGACGGATATGACGATGCTTTAGGTGAAAAACAAGAAAACAATAGTAATATTTTTGGAGATTCAAAATATAGTTGGACATATGGAAGCAAAGACAATGGAAATATAAAAACATACAAAATTGATAAAAATGAACCAAAAGTTGCAGCAGCAAGTAGTAGTACAAATAGTAATGGATTTATGTTTAGAACAGCAGAAAGCTTCTTAAATAATTTAACCAAAAAATCATCAGGAGCAAATGTTGATTTATCTAAATATAAAGAAGGAGTCAGAATTTATCACAAAAAATTTGGCGAAGGTGTTATTAGTAATGTTGAGCCAGAGGGTGACGATTTAAAAGTTGATATTCAATTTGATAAAGTTGGACATAAACGTTTAATGGCAAAATTTGCTAATTTAGAAATAATTTAAAAATTTCGGGATTGGGGGACAGGTCTTCAATCCCGAAATTTTTTTATATTCTAGGAAAGTTATCATAGTATGATAACTTTCTGTAG
>OMGL01001867.1_pt1 | contig 11911 bp, 10 predicted proteins | sample 1645831 | NCBI WGS metagenome assembly OMGL01 (sample SAMN00849301, study PRJEB25192) | human gut metagenome | reverse complement strand
AACTCTGTCCCACACGTATCCTGTCTCCGCTTACCTGCTGCGGAAACCGGTCCAGAAACTTCACGGTAAATACGATATCTTTTTCCCGGATATTCAGCAGACAAAGACGGGCCTGTTCCTCGATCATCTCATAAAAATTGTATGTTTTGTCTTTGAGCGTCAACATTCCTGCTTCCAGCTTCGAATATGCAAGGATGGTATCCACCTGTTCAAGCAGATTATTTCCCGCGATACAGATATATTCAAGAATGTTTTTGCTCTCATCCGGAAGATTCTGCCTCTTTAAAATGTCCGAACCTCCGATAATCGCATGCAGCGGACTGCGTAGATCATGACTGACCGATGCCAGAAAACGGCTTTTTAAAAATGACTGTTCTTCTGCTTTCTTTTTCAGATCCTCCATCAGAACCGTTTCCTTCTTTTGCTGTGTGATGTCGAGCAGAGTAAGAATATATCCTCTCACCACATTTTCACTGCAGACCGGATGCAGCTGACACCTGCAATAACTTTCTTTCCACTGAACCACATAATCCTGATCCGGGTCTTTACTCCAACGCATCATTTTGGTATAAAAAGGGTACTCCTGCGGATCGTCCGTCAGTTCCCCCACAATTTCCGGAAACCATCGTCTGGCACTGGCATTGGCATCCCGGTAACGCATTCTGTTGTCAAACAAAAACGTAGGGATATCACTGATATTATAAAAGTTTTCCCGGATAATGTTCGTCACATTGGATAATCTTCCCGTCATCATCAGATAAAAGACAATCAGACAGGAAATTTCAAAAGCTCCCGGCACCAGAAATTCTTCCGCTTTCGGCGTAACTGCGCGAAACAACATTGCAACTCCCGGAAGTGCCATGCCAAGATACAACATATCATTTACATGTCCCTCCCAGACAGAAACCTCGCTTTTCACTCTCACATAAGTAGCCAGCCCCAGAAGAATTCCCGTATAACAAAGCAGCGCAATCCGAAACGCATCCTGATACGTCTCGCGCTGCGCAGCACGTATAATCAACATGGAATTAAACAGCACCAGACTGCAGAACAAAATTACTTCCGTCCTGAGTTTCAGCTGGAATTTCATAAAATCACCCACATAATGAATCATAAGATACAGCATGTGAATGGCCAGTAAATCTGTCAGTATACGAAGTGTCTGTGCCTCTCCCGTAACATAATAGGTAATGCGATAAAAACTGTTCAGTGCAATCAGCCCTAAAACCAACGGCAGCAGCCGGTGTTCCCTTGCGTGAAACCCGCTGCTGACATAACTTTGTAATACAAACAGTGTAAAAAAAAGACAGATCAGATGGAAAACCAGTCCCATATCCGTTTTACCTCCAACCACTAAATATCCGCTCTACTTCGGATTTGATATAAATGGCTTTATATGGTCGCACAATATATCCTGCCGCATGCAGTCTCCGACAGGTCATTACCGTATGCGCATCACACATGGCCGTGACAAACAGAACCGGTATCCTGCCCCCTGTGAGCTTGTTTGCTCTCATGGTAGTCTCGATTCCGTTCATTTCCGGCATATCAACATCCATAATGATCAGATCCGGAAACTCATTGTGTTCCAGATAATGCAATGCCTGTTTTCCGCATTTACAGAGAATGACGGTATACTCATCCTCGAGAATTCCACGCATGGCATCCAGATTAGTCTTCATATCATCTACGATCATGATTTTTTTTCTGGCAGTTTCCTGAACCATCTTCTTTCTTCCCGGCTCTTCCGAATCCGGAGAAACCGTATCAAGATATTCCGGTGGAAGAATCGTAACATTTAAGTTTTTATTTTCCATCAGATCCAGTTTGGTTCCATCCGGCATATTCAGAACCGGTCGCAGATTATGCGGTCCTTTGTTTTCATAGATCAGTCCCTTACGTCCGTCCGACAGGTTTACCTCCGTCCCTCTCGGAAACAGTGGGACACGTTCCATAAACACTTCCACAACGTTTTTGTCAAACATGATGCCACAGGCTCCCATGAGATATTCTACTGCCTCATAAGGAGAATATGGTTTCTTATACGGACGTCTTGATGTCAGCGCATCATACACATCCGCCACATGTACAATTCTTACGGAGAGTGACTGTTCATCTCCCATCAGCCCCTGTGGGTATCCGCTTCCATCTACATTTTCATGATGAAGAAGTACCGTCTGCTTGATATGCGCCGAAATATTCCAGCGCTTCGAAAGCAGCTGGTACGAACGGGTCGAATGGGTCTTCATCAGCTGGTATTCATCCGGTGTCAGCCTGCCCGGTTTATTTAATATTTCCTTTGGAATGGCAAGCTTTCCCAGATCATGCAAAAGAGCCGCTGTAACCAGATAATTCAGATCACGTTCACTCATTCCCATCCCCATACCGATCACGCAGCAGAGCACCGCAACATTCACCGAATGTGCATATGTATAATCATCGTATGAGCGCAGATCTGTCATATCCAGACACACATTTTTTCTGGACAAAAGATTCTCCACAATCTGTTGTGCAATCTCGGCACAACGGTCAATATCATTCTCCTGCACACATTTAAACCCTTCCTGGCGCAGTTTTTCCGGTATTGTTGCTTCGATGTAGATATCTTTCGACTGTTCATCCTCGATATAGATACCGCTAAATCCGTATTCGTTTAGTTTATTGATATAGGAAGCCGTCAGTTCACAGCCGCTTCCCACCATGGTACGTCCCATGGAATCATATAAATCATACGCAAGACACATTCCCGGTCTGGCATCTTCAATGGAAACAAAACGCATAAAGCCTCCAATTATAACTACAACTTAAATCATAACCAGATAAATTGCTGCAAGTGAAATTACAATCTGAATGATAGCAAAACGAAATACCACCTGGGCATTGGACCACCCACCCTTTTTTCTTACATGGTCGTGGATCGGTGTGATGGTATTCTTTAGAATATGTATCTTTAAAAACCGAAGCAGTGAAACCTTTACCAGACCAAGACCACCGTCTGCGATAAGTACCGCAGCAACCAGCAGGTACATAAACGGACTGTGCATCTTCAATACCGCAATGGCAATAAAAATACCCATTGCACGTGATCCGGCATCTCCCATAAGAAGCTTGCTCGGTGTTGCGTTATACCACAGATATCCCAGCAGACATACCGCAAACAGTAAAATACAGTAATTGAAAGAATCATTGACTTTTAAAATATTGTCAAGAACAAACACACTCATCAACGTGATAATGGTCAGTGTTCCCGACAATCCATCCACACCATCCGAACAGTTGGTAACATTGATGGAAACCCACACCAGAATAACGGTCAGAATGGCAAATACAACCGGTGGAATCACGATGGTCGTTCCCGTAATGGCAATGGTGATCTCACTGGAATTGTAATGCAGATAGGAAATGGCTACAACGACTGCCACCGCCAGATCCAGAATTCCCTTTAAATACTCTCCCCATGGTTTTTCTGCGGCATCATCAAAGAATCCGGTGAACATTTCGATGACGATCAGCACCAGATAAATGATAATTTCCTTATTCATTTTGCCAAACAACAATGCGGAAACAACAAAAGTCAACACAAAAATAATACCCGCACCTCTTGGTTTTCCTGCGGAAAGAGCTCCATCATGTGCATACTGTCTTCCCATGTCCTTCGGCAGATATCCGTTTAATTTTGCAATTGCAATACAGGTCGCTGCAAAAGCAAATAAAACACCGATAAAAGCAACCAGTGCGTGTTCATATGTTCCTAATAAGTATATCATTTTCTCCTCCTTCGGGCTTTCACCCGATTTAATTATATTAGGAGACAGGAAAAAAGTAAAGTTTTTGCTTGCATTTTTATCGAATTGTGTTATTATATACTCACACGCGTCAAAGCGTTAAAGTGTAAAAGATTCAAAGAACCACAAGGAGGAAACAAAAATGGCTCAAAAAGGAGACTTAATGACAGCACGTTCCGATATTCGTGTATTGGACGCAACCATTCGTGACGGAGGACTCGTAAACAACTTTATGTTCTCCGATGACTTTATCAACGCACTCTACCGCACCAATGTAAAGGCCGGCGTTGACTATATGGAGTTTGGTTATAAAGCTTCCAAGGAGCTGTTTGACGTAAATAAATTCGGCAAGTGGAAGTTCTGTGATGAAGAATCCATCCGTGAGATCGTTGGTGACAACAACTCCGATATGAAGATTTCCGTCATGGCAGATGTCGGACGCTGCGATTACAAAAAAGATATCATTGACAAAAAAGACAGTGTAATTGACATGGTTCGTGTGGCAACTTACGTGCACCAGATGCCTGCTGCAATCGAAATGATTGAAGATGCCAAGGCAAAGGGCTACGAGGTAACCTGTAATATCATGGCAATCTCCAATGCCAAAGAATCCGATATTGACCAGGCACTTGAAATGGTCGGTCAAAGCAGCGCCGATGGCATTTATATCGTGGACAGTTACGGTGCTCTTTACCCGGAACAGATCCGTGCGATTGCAGATAAATACACCGAACTTGGAGAAAAATACGGCAAATACATCGGTATGCATGCACACAATAACCAGCAGCTTGCCTTTGCCAACACGATCGAAGCACTCTCCCACGGTGTCAGTCTTTTAGATGCTACCATGATGTCCATGGGACGGGGTGCCGGAAACTGTGCCATGGAACTGCTTCTGAGTTTTCTGAAAAATCCGAAATACAATGTATTCCCGGTACTCCGGTTCTTAGAAGACTATATGCTGCCGCTCAAAGAAACCGGTGCCGTATGGGGATATGATATTCCGTATCTGCTGACCGGACGTCTGAACCAGCATCCATCTGCTGCCATTGATTTTTGCAAGGACAACCGCAAGGATTACGCAGATTTCTATACCGATCTGTTAGACAAATAAAGCATAATACAAAACAGGCATCCGGGGTTCGCCAGATGCCTGTTTTATCTCTGTTATAAACGTTTAAATCTGTCTGCAAAGTGCATCCACTTTCGCAATTTCTTCCATCATACACATTTCTTTCAGATCCTGTGCATTTCCTTCGGAATGTTCCACTTCCTTTGAGAAAATACGCGCTACGTCAATACGGTCAGACATTGTGAATTTGCCACCGTTTCTGTAAAAACGTGCCGCATCCATATCTCTTACCACAAGGGTTGCCATCACAATCATTTTGGCATAGGATAAAATATCATAATCATATATCGAATTCATCAGATAACGATACACAAAATAAACCAGAAGATGTTCATAGCCAAGTTCCGAATAATCCGATGATCGCATATATTCTGTCAGAAATGCCTCATAGGTATCTTCGTGATACAGCTTTTCGAATTCTTCCTTGGTGTGAACCCATTCATCATCCAGCTCTTCCATATCGGCAAAAACCGCAAAACGTTCCTCGAAATCTTCATAAGAAAGTGCACGAACCGGCTTCTCTTTTCCCTCAATATTTTTCTGCTCCCACTCCCGAAGTTCATGACCGGCATCTTCGTATCTCCAGTCTGCCAGTACCGACATATCCTCTTTTGCCTGTGCATAATTGATCACGGTCTGTACACGGTCACACCACGCCAGAAACTCTCTCATGCGCTCCGGAATATTATGGGTACGATTCTGCAGAATATTCACCGACTCCTGCTGCACCCATTCCATGAACGCAACATATGCCGGGTCGTCCTCACCGTCATCGCAATTTCCGGGCAGCTCTATATCCACCAGCTTTTCCGGTTCTGTCCGCTCAAACAGAATCCGTCCGACTTCCTCGCAGGAAAGACTCAGTGCTTTCTGCTCCACATCTCCGTAAATCAGGGAAAAACGCGGATATTCTGTACACACTTCACACAGAGCCTCTTCCCCAAGTGCTGTATAAAGATCACAGAGATTATGGTCATTGAGCATGGCACAGCGTTTCTTCCCTTTCAGCTTAAAACGGTATCCACCGCCATCATCATCCGGATCGGCCTCATACATACTTTCTTTGAGTCTTTTGCCAAATTTACCTTCCACACTGTTGTAATATGCATAGGAATCCTCATCAATGTCAATTTCCCAGCCTGCACAGCAACTGTCCTTGCAGCGGGATGCAATGCAGGAAAATTTCTCATAATATTCCGGAACCCGTAAAATCACGATGCCTGCCTCTCTTTCTCTTCTTTTTCTGCCATGTACTCTTTCTCCATAGTTTCCCAGTCCGGATCCTGTGTGCCTTTAAAGTGATTATAGGCTATATAGCCAATGCACCAGATCAATCCTGCCATCGTTGTTGAAAAAAGTATTTTGACAACACATACCGCAAGCAGTGTGACATTCAGGTCCCCTGCCAGAAAAGAAACTGCCAGAGTATGAAGCGGAAGCACAAGCATCTTCCACAACCCGTAATATGCTGCTGCAATCACACCGATTGTATAACAGACAAATCCCAACAATGCATTAATATGCTTTTTCATATGTATCCATCCTCGTTTTCATAACTATTCCATCAACTTAACTATTTTGCCACTTTCCATGGTTTTTTTCAAGTCAAGAATGCGCTGATTGACCGATCCCCGGAACTTGAGCGTAATATCCTTCTGTTCCTCAATAAATGGACCGTCCACCAGTACATCGATCAGGGAAAGCAGGTCATCCGTGTCTTTCGTATGTTTTCTGCCTCCCAAAATCAGGTCTTTATCATATATATATCCGGTAAATGCCCAGACATTCTTATCCGGATACAAACTTTTTACTTTTTTCATAAAAGGAAGAAGAGCCTCCTGATTTTCTTCCTCAAACGGCTCTCCTCCCAACAGGGTCATTCCCTCTATATACTCCGGTTTCAGTGAATCAAGCACCTTTTGCTGTACCTGCTCATCGAAACATTCTCCATAGGTAAAATCCCATGTCTGTGGCTGAAAACAGCCCTTACATGCATTGCGGCATCCGGATACAAACAGTACCGTCCGACAGCCGAGACCGTTTGCGATGTCACAATACTTAATTCCAGCATAATTCATAATTTACTCTTTCTTTTTATTCAGGAAACGGATGCAGCCTGCTGCTGCCAGTAAAAAAACAATTACTGCTGCTCCAAATACCATCCGCAGATCAACCGCACCTGTCTTTGGTGTTGCATCTGTCCGGTTTCCGTTTTTTGATGTATTTCCACTGTTATTCTTTTTGTTCGATGAAGTTTTATGTGTATTCCCACTGCTGCTCTTGGAATCCTGCATATCGTCTGTATCATCGTACGAATCGGTATCGTCCGTATCGTCCGTATCGTCTGTATCATCTGTATCATCTGTATACTCTGTGTCATCCTGACTGTCCGACTGACTCTGGGAAGTGCTCTGGGACTGTGACTGGCTCTGTGTCTGTCCTGCAGAAGCATCCACAACCGTTGTAACCGTAACCGGATTGTAACTTGCATCCGTCACTTCACGCACTGTCAGGGTAACCGGCATCGTTGTATATGCATTTTTCGCCTTAAAGGTAACCGTGGCAATGGTTTCATTCTGGGAATAAGTCTTATTTAAAATTGCCGAAAGATTAAGTGCCTGCTGATTATTTTCCGTAACCGGGGAAACCAGCTCAATATTTCCCGAATCCGAAGAAATCGTATTTGCCCATGTGGTTCCTACATATTCCAGATCAGAATCGTCATATGCCAGTCTTGCTGCAAATGTCGAAAGTCCCGGATTATTGCTTCCGACCAGACGTACCGTTACCGTATCCCCGGCTTTTGCATCATTGGTTGTTCCAACCGTCAGATTCATCTGGCTGTTCGCTGCCATAACCGGCTGCGGAACGGCTGCAAAAAGCAACGCCAGCGCACATCCCATCATCAGTATCGTTTTCATCATCCCTAATTTTTTCATCTTCTGCCCTATATCCTTTTTGCTATGACTACGAGTCTCCCATTGTTTACCGTGTATTCACAGGTAGAGAGCATAATTGTGGTATCTCCATAGATAAGATGCTCCCCTGTATCATACACACGGTTCTCTTCCACAAAATCCAGCAGATTCTGAAACTCTTTCCGGTTTTTATAATTCCGAAACCAGTAATAACGGAATCCGGATTCGTCTTTTTCCTTTACATGTGTCTTTACCACCGCAACAATCTGATATTGTCCAGTTTCATAAATCGTATCAAAAGTAATCACCGGATGCTTTTTGTAAAATTTCTTATCCAGATAGGCATCCAGATCTCCAAACTGGCTTCCATCACTTACGTTGTGCCCAAAGATCACAATATTCTGATCCATCGGATCAATGCTGGCATCTGCGGAAACAAACGGGTTTCCCTTATTATCATCTTTTCCTTCAAAATTGTGTTTCAGATAATATTCCCCGCCTGTATGATCCTGCATCACCGGATAATCGATTGGTGTCCCGTCAACTTTGATCCATCCAACCAGATCCGGATACATACTATATAATATATCATATTGGTCTAAGATTGCAAGCTGGTCCGTCTTTTCTGTCTCACGATTTTTCATTTGCTGCTTTTCTTTGCGGATATATTCCAAAACCGCTTCCTTTTTTGCCTCTTTGATCTGAAAATAATTCAATGCAAGTAACAGAACAACCGCCATGGCCAGGAAAGAAAAGGCGATGCGTCTGCATACCTTTTCCACCATCGGCCGATGGCGGTTTCTGCCACTCGGCCCGATGGGTTTTTCTTTCTCTTCCCGGGGTTGTGGATCTTCTACCTCATGGTGTTCATACAAATGGGCATATTGTTTCCGTTTGTTTTCTTCCATGTTTTATAAATGTAATACTCTTTCTTTGATTTCCTGTGTACGTCCCTGATTCCAGAACTGTGTTCCAATATAACCGCATGTTCTTCTTGCAACATTCATCTTATCCTGATTACGGTTGCCACAATTAGGACATTCCCATATAAGCTTTCCATCATCATCAGTTATAATCTGTATCTGTCCTGTATAGCCGCATACCTGACAATAATCGCTCTTTGTATTAAGCTCTGCATACATAATATTGTCATATATAAACTGCATAACAGAAAGAACTGCTGGTATATTGTCATTCATATCCGGAACTTCTACATAACTTATTGCACCACCTGGTGAAAGCTCCTGGAACTGAGCCTCGAACTTCAGCTTGTCAAATGCGTTGATATTCTCTGTTACATGAACATGGTAACTATTAGTTATATAATTCTTATCCGTAACACCTTTTATCTTGCCAAATCTTTTCTGAAGATTCTTAGCAAACTTATAAGTTGTTGATTCAAGCGGTGTTCCGTAAAGACTGAAATCTATATTAGTCTCCTTGGCCCAGCGGTTGCAGGTATCTCTTAAATACGTCATAAGCTTTAATGCAAATTCTGTACCATTAGGATCTGTATGTGTAACACCCTTCATATAGTAAGTACATTCACACAGACCAGCATACCCTAAAGAAATAGTAGAATATCCGCCGTAAAGAAGCTTATCAATGGTTTCGCCCTTCTTAAGTCTTGCAAGTGCACCATTCTGCCAGAGAATTGGTGCAACATCTGATGGAGTACCTTTTAATCTATAATGTCTGCACATAAGTGCTCTCTTACAAAGCTCAAGTCTTTCATCAAGGATTTTCCAGAATTTATCCATATCCTTACCTGATGAACATGCTACATCTACAAGATTAAGTGTAACTACACCCTGATTAAAACGTCCATAATATTTAGGCTTATTATCATTCTCTGGGTCATTATAAGGTGTCAGGAAAGAACGACAGCCCATACAAGGGAAGCAATGTCCTTCTCCAAACTTATCAACCTTAAGCTTCTTCATAATCTTTTCTGATATATAATCTGGAACCATTCTCTTAGCTGTACATTTAGCGGCAAGCTGTGTAAGATTCCAATACTTTGAATCTTCTCTTATATTATCTTCCTCTAGCACATATATAAGCTTAGGAAACGCTGGTGTAATCCATACACCCTTTTCGTTCTTAACACCCTGTATTCTCTGCTTAAGAACTTCCTCTATTACAAGGGCAAGGTCTTCTCTTGTCTGTCCTTCTGGAACCTCATCAAGATACATAAATACAGTAACAAATGGAGCCTGTCCATTAGTTGTCATAAGTGTTATTACCTGATACTGAATCATCTGTACACCACGTTTAATTTCATCTCTTACTCTTAATTCTGCAACTTCCTTAATCTTATCTTCTCCTGCATCAATTCCAGTTGCCTTGAATTCCTCTGCAACCTGCTTAATGAACTTTTCCCTGCTTATCTGGACAAATGGAGCAAGGTGTGCTAATGAAATGCTCTGTCCGCCATACTGTGAGCTGGCAATCTGTGCAATAGCCTGTGTAGCTATATTACAGGCTGTAGAAAAGCTGTGTGGCTTCTCAATCATTGTTTCACTTATAACCGTTCCGTTCTGGAGCATATCTTCAAGGTTTACAAGGCAGCAGTTGTGCATATGCTGTGCGAAATAATCTGCATCATGAAAATGTATAAGTCCCTGCTCGTGTGCATCTACAATATCTGCTGGAAGAAGAAATCTTTTAGTAATATCCTTGCTGACCTCTCCTGCCATGTAATCCCTCTGAACACTGTTGACCGTTGGATTCTTGTTGGAATTTTCCTGCTTGACCTCCTCGTTATTGCACTCGAGAAGACTTAAGATCTGGTCATCCGTCGAATTGGACTTTCGGACGAGGGCTCTCGTATAACGATAGGTGATATACTTTCGCGCCAGTGCAAATGCACGCTTGTTCATGATCTGGTTCTCCACCATATCCTGAATCTCCTCCACGCTTGGTGAACGCCTCATCTCCAGACACATCTGCTCGACATTGTCTGAAATCTCCTGAATCTGCTGTAATGAAAGACGATCGCTTGTTGGGATCTCCTTATTGGCTTTTGTGATCGCTGCCGTGATCTTTGTGATATCAAAGACTGTTTCTGTCCCGCTTCTTTTTATAATTTTCATTCTCCTCAACCTGCCTTATCTGATAACGATATACATAAAATTGTGACCCGGTATTCCTTTCCAGGTCACAATAACAATGTTAGCATATCCAATGATACGTGTCAATATAAACATAGCAACATATTGTATTCTGCAACAGTCTAACCACAATATATAGTATAATGCCGCAAATCCCTGTATATTCGGGGCTTCGCACCATTTTCAGTCCTCTCTGCCATCCAGATCCCGCTGCAGCATCTCCAGATAATGAACAAATACCTCTCCCTGCACCCGGATACGGTAGCTCTGATCCAGCTCCTCCCGCCGGAAGCTTTCCGAAAAGCGGCTTCGAAAAGCATCAGGAAGGCATTTTCCGCATCATATCCCGGTACGGCACATAATAATATTCATTGCAATGGCTGAAATAAATGATCAGGAATGAAATGCCATCCTGCTGTTCAAATTCGGTCATAAAATTCACCTGATGCTCATGAATATTCTGCAGCGGAAATGTATCGACCGCGCATTCCTTTGCATCAAAACAGATCGGGATTCCCTGTACATTTCCCAGATAATCCACGGTACTTTTCTGTTCAAAATAGGCAAGTGTGATGTGTCTGGTTTCTTTATCAATATTAATAGGAGTAATCGGTGTCGGGATCTTCTGGATCAGCGCCAGACCGTTGTGTGCATATTTTTCGTTTGTACGGTTTAAAAGATCCTCCAGTGTTGATCCGCGCAGTCCCCTTGAATTCCAGGTCGGCATCTGCTATCCACGCTCCTTTTCCATAATTTCTTTAAATATTTCGGGCATCGGAGCAGTAAAAACTCTTCCGTCCGGAAATTCCAGACGATACGCATGAAGCAGCTGATGATCCACATGAAAGGTACCATAAAATTTGTGATTCACTGACGGGTCCCCATACTTGCGATCTCCGATAACCGGATGACCGACAGATGCCAGATGTGCACGAATCTGATGGGTACGTCCTGTTTCCAGCC
>OMGL01001857.1_pt1 | contig 11955 bp, 17 predicted proteins | sample 1645831 | NCBI WGS metagenome assembly OMGL01 (sample SAMN00849301, study PRJEB25192) | human gut metagenome | reverse complement strand
TGTAGATATTCGTGGCTGTGCTCTGAATCGAAAGAGCGATTTGCTTGGGCTGTCTAATTTTGAACAGGTGGTTAATACCGAAACGGATACCACCGTTTATAGTTTTAATAAGTTGGTAAACTTACTGATTAACTGCAACCCGAATACAATCGAGCTTCTTGGATGTAAGCCTGAACACTATTTCCTGCTTACCGATGTTGGTAGACAGATGATTGAAAATAGAGGGCTTTTCTTATCACAGAAGGCAGTTGCGTCTTTTGGCGGTTATGCTACGCAGCAGTTGCGTACGCTCTCGCCAAAGATAGGGTTTCTCAAGCCCAGACGGAAGAACATATCAAGGGGGCGCTGGAACGTTCTGTTAAATCCTTTGAGGACAAGTTTACCTCGTTTGAAAATGGTGGCATTAAACTCTTGACCGACAAAAGCCAGCGTGACGACCTTGATTTGGAGGTTTACTGTAACATTCATATTGATAAATACCCGGCGAGGGAGTTCCAGACGTTGCTTAACACGCTTTCCTCTGTTGTTGAGAACTATGAAAAGCTGAATCATAGGAATCGCAAGAAAGACGATGCACACCTTAATAAACACGCTATGCATCTTGTCAGGCTGTACCTCATGTGCTTAGATATTCTCGAAAAACAAGAAATATGTACCTATCGTGAAAATGATAGAGATTTTTTGCTGAGTATCAGAAATGGCGCGTTTCAGAATGAGGATGGGACATACAAACAGGAGTTTTTTGAACTGATTTCTGATTATGAAACCCGTCTTCAGTATGCGAAAGAGAATACCAGTCTCCCGAAAAAGCCTGATATGAAACGAATTGAGGAATTTGTGATGAGTGTAAATGAGAAATCAGTCAATGCCTAAAACCAGTTAGTAAAGCAATTGCCATTAACTGTTTTGAAAGATAAAATTCTCACATACAGCGGATGGCGTCACACATCAAAGTATTACAACGAAACACATTTCTATGATAGAAACGGAAAATATAAATAGGAGAAAAAATCATGAAACCGATTTACGAGCCGAAAGGCAAAGCAAAAGAATACGGCGATTTAGCCATAAACATTTACACAGGCTGTCCGCATAATTGTTTTTACTGTTTTGCACCAAATGTTTTGCATAAAGACAGAAAAACATTTCATTCGGAAGTAAAGCCGAGAGAAAACATAGTTGAGGCTGTAAAAAAGCAACTTAAAGACGAGAATATCAGCGGAAAGCTGATACACTTGTGCTTTACTTGCGACCCCTATCCGACAGGTTATGATACAACACCGACAAGAGAAATTATCCAAGCTATCAAAGATAGCGGAAATAATGTTCAGATACTTACCAAAGGTGACGGAAGCAGAGACTTAGATTTGCTTGATGAAAACGATTGGTACGGTATAACTCTTGACGGAATAGGAGACGGTCTAAACCCGTTATGGAGAGCAAGAGTTGATGCTTTTGCAGAAGCACACAAGAGAGGAATAAAAACTTGGGTGTCTTTTGAGCCTGTAACAGACGAAAAGAAATTCTTTGTCGATTTACATTGGGTTGCACCGTTGGTTGATAAAGTAAAAATCGGCAAACTAAATTATCACAAGTCGAATATCGACTGGGCTGAATTTGGTAAAAAAGCCGAAAACCTCTGTATCAAACTCGGACTTGATTATTACATCAAGGAAAGTTTGAGAAAGGAAATGGAGAAAGGACTTTAATAGGAGATTGATAGAAATGAAAACAACAGGAGTTATTCGTAGAGTCGATGACTTAGGCAGAATAATTATACCTAAGAGTGTTCGCAAGGAACTCAACATCAAGGAAGGTGAGCCTATGGAATTGTTCATAGACGGCAATGATGTCGTTTTCCGAAAATACACTTTTGACAACTGCGAAAATGAAACATACAACTGTGATGCTTGTGTAAAGAACGGCGATTGTATCGAACAGGGCATTGACGGTAGACCAAAGTGGATGGAACAACAGGAAAGTAGAGGTTAAGTAATGATGCGACAGTCTTTTTCAAAAGGAGTTTATGCACAGGTAACGCTTAAAAGCGAGATTGCAACAAAACAGAACGGCGAGGTCTTAAACAGCGAAAGTCACAGCTTCGCCGACAGCGGAAGCGTGTATGACTTTTTGATTGATATGTTTCCGCACGAAATTGCTGCAGAAGCTGAAAGCTGGACTGAATTGGCAAGTGCTGGAGACTTTTACGAAAACGAGTATTTTGAAATTGAAATGATGGAGGACGAAAAATGAAGACTTGTAATGATTGTTTACATTATAATATATGTAAGAACAATAATACTCTCTGTCATACGAGTAGATTAACTTCCGACAGTGATATTACAGAAAGGTGTTCTGATTTTGCTGACCGTTCCGAATGGGTGCATTTGCCGAGCGACGATTATACATTCAGAATTCGTGGCGACATAGCAAAAGGTATCATAGTTGCCAATTGCAGAAATGCGGAGAAAGAATTGAAAGGATGAAAGAGAATGGGAGTTTTGAAACCGTGTCCGTTTTGTGGAACGGATTTGTCCGTGTTCCCAGAAGTAATGACAGTACAGCCTGTAAGAACAGAGGAATATCTTCTCGCCAAACTAAAAAAGAAGCAAATCATCGGTAGTGACGCAGGATATAATGGGAAGACAGAAAAAACATGGACGGAAAAATCAAAAAAGTGGTTGTTTAGGTGCGAGAGGTATGACTAAAGAAGAAGCAATAGAAAAATGGAACAGAAGGTGTGAAAGATGAAAGGCGTAATGATTGGAAGACCGATAAACGGCATCTCAATAAACGGAAACGAGTATGTATGCGATAAAAACGGACTTGCTATTGTTTTCGATGACGAAAATGATGCCAGAGAATTTTTGAAATCGAATGGATATACAGATGAAGACATTGAGAACAACGGCATCGTGTTTGAAACCGTTGATGAGGAGGACGAAGAATGAACAATTGTGAAAAAACAGCAAAACTGTTAAAATTAGCAAGTGAAAATCCTGAATTACCTATCATATTCACAGTTGACAATGAAGTAGTACCCAATGATGAATACGGTTGGTACTTAGGTTCTATGTCGAGTTGTCGGGTAGATGAATACGCTATATTGAACGAAATGGTACTTTGCGATAGAGACGATTTCAAAGAAAGATATTATGATTACAATTACGATGAGCTTGACGAAATGTTCCCCGGAGATTGTGGAAATGAGAATGCGGAACTTGAAAAATATCTTGATAAAATTGCAGATGAAAATTTCAAAACCGCAATCATTGTTTCAATATCTCCTTATTCGGAATAAGAAATAATCTGCTTGTCAAATTACAGTCAAATATTGTATGATATAATAAACTTACTTTGTAGAAAAGAGTTGCTTGCTATGTTTTGTTTAAAATGTCAAAAGGAAACGCCTGAAAACAGTGTATATTATATTTGGACGAATAAAAACGATTTGAAAGAATGGTGCTTGTCTAAATCTCCATGCTTGTTTGAAGATTTTACGCAAATTGCAACTTTGAAGAGCATAATAGAGGAAACGTCAAGCACCTTGAAAAACATTATTATAGACGAAGTAAAATAACTTAGAAAGTCGGCATCTTTTGATGTTGGCTTTCTTTTTTTGCGCATTTTCTTGACAACGCTTGGCTATTGTGTTATACTTAAAACATAATAAAAATATAAAAAACAAAGTATATCTGCTATCCGTTTTCGGCTGGCAGATTTTTTTATTTTATAGAACAAAACATAGAGTCATATCTTTGCTTTCGGCAAGGTTATGGCTCTTTTTTAGGAAAGGAGGCTTTTTGTTTGTGACTCTATTAGAACGCCTTGAAGCTTTTGAGCATAATCAAACAGAAGCTTGGTATAAAGACATATACATACTTAACAAAGGGAAATACGCTAAGGCTCCGGTCGTAAATGTAGACGGAGAAAAAGCGGTGAAAATGTATGGAAATGTATATGTAACGAAATATGACGAAACACGAAAGGCGTGGTTGGTAAACACAAAATACGGGCTGTACCGTTTTTGATAAAAATTAAAATAAAAAGTAAGGAGATGATTATAAATGAGTTTTCCCTTGGCTTTTGCTTTGAATACGTTAACTAAGGAAGAAGTCGTCGATAAAATCAGAGACTATATAAAAAATAATATGTATTTGAACGACGAACACGACGGAGAATATTCTTTCGATACTTACGTTGATTACGATGATGAAATTTCAACGGAAAGGTTGAAAAAAATCTTCCAAAGCGACGAGCCTATGGCAGAGTTCGAAGAGCAAATAATTGATATGTATGATGACTATTACGACTATGAGTGTGATGAGATAACAACTCAAATTCAAAATGAGTTTGACGAGGGTTATCACGACTTCATTTACGAGTGGGTAAGAGAACACATACATATAAACTTTCCGTTTGACGAGTTCCTGAAAAGAACTGTTTGCGTTGATATAACCGTGGATACGGGTGACGCAAACTACGATTTTACTCTTAACTCGTTTTACGAAGGAAAAATAAATGATTTAGCTTCAACAGTATGGCTGTCTAAACAGCAAGGATACAGTAAGACACAGCTTAACAAGGCTTATAACGAAGGCGATTACAGTAAGAACAGCTTTTTAGAAAGTCTTGTTGCGGAATACGTTAATGAATGTACCGGTATAAATGTACTTACGTTTCTTGTTAAGATGCCATTAGGGCAAGCTATAGCAATACTGGAAGCGAAAAAAGAACTTGAAAAAACAATAACGAAAGACGAAAAATATTGTCCCAAGAAAATTAAAGACAGGAAGTACCTTGTTTTAGATAAGGATGTTAACTGCGGGCTGATAGACTTTTGGAACGGCTCAGGAAGTCTTTTAGAGCTTAAACTTGAAAAAGATGTCAAGCTCCCGATAAAGTTTGTTCACGAGATTTCGCCTGACAGCTGCTACAAATGGGGCTTTAAAAACATTTACGGCTGTGATGATTCGTTTTATGAGGAATCATTGATAAGTCTTAGTCTGTAAAAAAATAAACCAAGTAATTATATATAATAAAAAAGGAGAAAATTTTTTATGAAAGTAACGTTTACAAATTCAGCAGAATTCAAAAAAGCTCTTGTCACTTGTGCGAGAGCAGCGGCGAGCAAAAGCACCGTTCCGGCGTTAGAATGTTTAAAAATAACCGCTACGGCGGACAACAAGGTTATAATAACAGGATACGACCTCGTAACGGGTATAACAACAACGCTCTGTGATTATATAACGGTGCAGGAACCGGGAGAGATATTGATAAATGCCAAGACGTTTGTATCTCTTGCAAAGAAGCTGCCGACAACGAAGACAATAGTTATTGAGACTTTTGATGATAAAAGCGTCAAGGTATCAAAACCCGGTATGGAATTTAACCTGCCTACGGTAGATATAAAGACCTATCCCAATTTGCCGTCGTTGGAATCAGCTAAAAGTTTCACGGTTCCGTTCGGTGATATGAAGGAAAGTATTGAACAGACACTGTTTGCGGCAGGAGACAATGACGAAGCGAGTCTTGCCAAGGGCTGTGCTTTCAGTCTTGAAGTAGAAAAAGGCGAAATGAAAGCGTTTGCGCTTGACGGTTTCAGGGTTGCTTGCCGTAAGACGAAGATAGCTGACGACTCAGTATCGTTCAAAGCAAAGCTGCCGAAGAATGTGTTGTTGGAGCTTGCGAAAAGCAACACCAAAGATGATGAAAACGTAATCGTGTCATATGACAAGAGAAACATTATCTTCGATATAAACAACAGCCGCGTAATAGGAAGGTTGTACGGCGGAAACATATTTGACGTGGACGCGCTGACTGCAAAAATAACAAAAGACAACACAGTGACCTTTAATGTAAACACATCTGAATTTCAGGATGCGGTTGACAGTCTCATTCCTCTTTGCACCGCAACGGAAAAAACTATCGTTGTGAAGTTTACAAAGAACGAGATTGAGTTTTCAATAGCCACAGCACTCGGAACAGCAAAGGTAAGTGTTGAAGCGAAGTCAAATGCCGAAGCAGAGTTGGTTATGGGATTTAATATTAACTATCTGTTAGAAGCAGTCGGAGCTGTAGAAAGCGAAGACTTTGAAATGACAGTAGGTAATGCATATAATCCCATTAACATTTTGGACGGTAAAGCTAATTTCATAACCTTGCCGGTTAGAATAAAGACCGCTGCATAATTTATGCTTGAGAACGGTTTGAGAGTAGTGCAAATCATTGATACTTGGATTACGCAATTAAACCGAACGTACAATTTATAATGAAAATTTAGAAAGTCAACATCAATTAGGTGTTGACTTTCTTTTTTTGTGTGATAAAATGATACGTTCTGAAAAAATATGCGGTTTTTTGCTTTTTTCAGACACGAAAGGAAGAAAGGAAAAAATATTACGGAGGGCCATTTTATTTATGAAAAATGCGACTACAACAAAAAAAGAGTATGAATATTATCGGTTGGCGAAAGAAGCAATTGATAGAGGAGAGGCGGAAAATGCACTCTTTAATATCAGAAAAGCTCTTGAAAGAGTTGTAAAAATACTTCGCCTTGCCACGCCCGTGGTGCGTACGGATGAAGCTGATAACCGCCTTGGGTAACAGGGCCTTCTCGGCGATCTTCACGCCCTCGGTGACGTGGCTGATGATGATCTGCGCGCTTTGGTCGAACGATAACTGGTTATGCGGGTTCACGCTCGATTGGTTCTCGGTGAAGAAGACGGGGTTGCTCATCTTCCCGATGTCGTGATAAAGGGCGCCGGTACGTACCAGTTGGGCGTTGGCGCCGATCTTGGCGGCCGCCTCGGAAGCGAGGATGGATACCTGCAAGGAGTGCTGGAACGTGCCCGGGCAAGTCTCGCTAAGCTTCTTCAAGATCGGGTTGTTGATGTTGGACAGTTCCACCAAGGTGATGTCCGATACGTAGCCGAACGTCTTCTCCAGCATATATACCAATACGTAGGTGAACATGACGAGGATGAAGTTGATGCCGAAATAGAGCATCATCATCCAGTTGATCTTATTCAGGTTCGCCTCTTGGAACAACGTGAGGCTCATGTAGCAGATGGCGTACGAGAGGAAGATGAAGAATGCGCACCGGATCAGTTGCGAACGTTCGCTCAGGTTTCTCAGGCTGAACGTCACGACCATGCCCGCTATGGTTTGTAGCAACAGGAACTCATGCGGGAAAGGTACCATCAACGAGCAGATCAGCACGATGATAAGGTGCGTGAAAAGCGCCGTCCGGGAGTCGAAGAAGGTACGTACCACGATCGGTACGATGGCGAACGGCAATATATATACGTTGAATAACGCGTAGGTAACACATAGTTCCGTAAGGATGCAGCTCACGAATATGCAGAGGATCAAGAATAGTACGTTCTTCCGGTTATGGAATATCTTCAAGCGGAAAGACCATAGGTAGAGCCAGAAACAGAACATCAGTCCGAAGACGAGCACGAATTGCCCGGCCAGTATGATGCCTTGTGTCTGCGTGCCCCCCGTCTTGGCCTCGTGTATGGCCTTTAGGGAACGGAGCACGTTGTAGGTATGGTTGTCGATGATCTCGCCCCGGTCTACGATACGCTCTCCGGCTTGTACCATACCGTTAGCGATAGATACGCTCTGTAGCATATCCTCCTTGATCTTGTCGGACATGTCGGCGGCATAGGATATGTTCTCGGTGAGGTAGTTATTGATGTCACACGATTGCAGGATCGATTTGTCCAGCCGCGGCGGGCAGTTGTTGATAATGAACTCGTAGGCGGTGCGCACGGTGAAGAAGTCGCTCACGTAGCGGGGCTGTGCGACGGCGTTCTCCAAGAGGTTGACACGGGAGTATTCCTCTTTCCGTAGCTCGTCCAGATCCTGCGACGAGATGATACCGTTCTTGTATAAGTTGATCAGGCTGCTCTCTATATACTGCATGTAAGCGGGGGATACTTTGCTTCGCAAGTTATTGCCGTTATTGTAGTTGGCACGCAGTTTCTCGACCTCTTGCTTCTGGATGTCGGGGTTCATGCGGTAATAAGGCTCGAACTTACGGAGTACGCTGTCTTTCTCCGCTTTTACCTCGTCGTCGGTCTTGTAGATCGGGAAATCGCTCGGGGCGGTGAGTAATCCATATCTCCAAGGCTTGCCCTCATAGAACTGATAACGGAATTTTCCCTCCCGAGGGAAGAAGTAGGCGATAAGTAACGCGGTCACCACGAAGTAGACCACGGTCGGTATATTGTAATTCTTCTGTTTCATATAGATTCCTTTTTGCGTCCGAAATATACGTAAAAAACTTCACTAAGCGGAAAAAAAGGCGTACTTTTGCCGCATTATTATAGAATGTAAGTATTATGACTCAAAGAAAAGTAAGAGTACGCTTCGCACCTAGTCCTACGGGGGCGCTGCATATCGGAGGTGTCCGCACGGCTTTATACAACTATTTATTCGCTAAACAGAATGGCGGTGATATGATTCTCCGTATCGAGGATACGGATTCCCAACGCTTCGTTCCCGGGGCGGAAGACTATATCATCGAGGCCTTGACTTGGCTAGGTATCAAGTTCGACGAGGGCGTGAGCTTCGGCGGCAACTACGGCCCGTATCGCCAGAGCGAGCGTCGTGAGATCTACAAGAAGTATGTCGATCAATTGCTGAACGATGGCCATGCTTATATAGCGTTCGATACGCCTGCCGAGTTGGAGGAGAAACGGAAGGAGATCGCCAATTTCCAATACGACGCCTCTACCCGTTCGCAAATGCGCAACTCGTTGACGCTTTCTCAGGAAGAGGTTCAGAGCCTGATCGAGTCCGGTCATCAGTATGTGGTTCGTGCTAAGATCGAGCCGAATGAGGATATCCATGTGAATGACTTGATCCGTGGCGAGGTCGTTATCAACTCCTCTATCTTGGATGATAAAGTATTATATAAATCGGCTGACCAATTGCCTACTTACCACTTGGCGAATATCGTTGACGACCATTTAATGGAGGTTACCCATGTGATCCGTGGTGAGGAGTGGTTGCCGAGCGCGCCGCTTCACGTATTATTATATCGTTTCTTCGGTTGGGAAGATACGATGCCTAGTTTCGCCCACCTGTCGTTGCTGTTGAAACCGGAAGGTAATGGTAAGTTGAGCAAGCGTGACGGCGATCGTCTGGGCTTCCCTGTATTCCCCTTGGAATGGCACGATCCGAAGACGGGTGATGTCTCATCGGGCTATCGTGAGAGTGGCTACTTCCCCGAGGCTGTCGTAAACTTCCTTGCTTTGCTGGGTTGGAATCCGGGTAACGATCAAGAGGTGATGAGCATGGATGATTTGATCCGTTTGTTCGACCTGTCTCGTTGCAGCAAGAGCGGTGCTAAGTTCGATTATGAGAAAGGCAGATGGTTTAACCATCACTATTTGCTGGAGAAGAGTAATACGGAGATCGCTGACCTATTCTTGCCGATCGTGGAAAGCCACGGTATCCAGACTACCCATGCTTATGTAGAGAAAGTAGTCGGCATGATGAAAGGCCGTGTCAATTTCGTGAGTGAGTTATGGGATCTTTGCTCTTTCTTCTTTATCGCCCCGACGGAGTACGATGAGAAGACTCGCAAGAAACGCTGGAAGGAAGATTCGGCTGTTCAATTGGGTGAGTTTATCGAGCAATTGCGTGCCCGTGAGCCGTTCGACGTAGAAGGTACCGAGAACGAGTGCAAGGCTTGGATCGAGAGCAAGGGATATCATTTGGGGAATATCATGAACGCCGCCCGTCTGGCCTTGGTTGGCGAGGGCAAGGGCCCCGGCATCTTTGATATCACCGAGGCTTTAGGTAAAGAGGAGTCTATCCGCCGTATCCAACGGGCTATCGAGATATTAAAATAATCATGTACAGTTTAGCAATACATCTCTACGCTTTTGTAGTCGCTTTGATCTCGCCTTTCCATAAAAAGGCGAGACTGATGCGATTCGGGCAATGGAAAACAAATTCCATACTTCGTGAGAAGATCGACCGGAACGCTAAATACATCTGGTTCCATGCCTCCTCGCTGGGCGAGTTCGAGCAAGGGCGTCCTATGATCGAGAAGATCAAGGCGGAACATCCGGAGTATAAGGTGTTGCTGACTTTCTTTTCTCCCTCTGGCTATGAGGTACGGAAGAATTACAAGGGAGCGGACGTGATCTGCTACCTTCCTTTCGATACGCCTTTCCGGGTGAAGAAGTTCCTGAATTTGGCGAACCCGGCGATCGCCATATTTATCAAGTACGAGTTTTGGGGGAACTATTTGCGTGAGTTGCGGAAGCGGGGAATACCGGTTTATATCATTTCCGCTATATTCCGCCCCGACCAGCTATTTTTCCAATGGTTCGGAAAGCCGTACCGGAAGATGCTATCTTATTTTAATCATCTTTTTGTTCAGAAAATAGGCACATCTTCGTGACGCAACCGTTATGAATAGCCCTTCCTGCCTTTCCCGCTTCGCATAATCCATGGTCAGCCATTCTTCCAAAGATACTACGGCGCAAAACGGCAAAAAGTCTTCACTGTGTATGTCTATCACATCCCCGTCTTCCACAATCAGCGCGCCTTCATCTGTCATAAATACCACCGAAACCTTTTGAATTTTCACTATTTGCGCTGTATTTTTATCCGATCCTGCTTCTGTCCCGCTCTCTGATGCCTGACTTGTATGGTCAGAACCTGGCAAAAAATCCAGCATATGTTCCGCATTTTCTGGCATAGTTTCTGCTGTTTTCAGTAATTTCATTGGAACTTTTTCTCCTGGAAATGTCTGCTTTTCTCGGATTTCCAAATGCGCCTGAGAATTATTTTTTACCAAATCCAACGGCAATTTATGATTATTTTTTTGAACGTCTGGAGCGGATTTACTGGAATTTTCCGGGCAATTTGGTCCCGAAGTTTTCTCTTCTTTCTTCGCTTCATGCCCTAAAAAGCCTGCACTCATACTCGCCTGACTCATCAGTTCCTCCAGTGATAAAGTCGGCCTGTCGCTGTATGTGGGAACCAATATTTTCTTTTTATGAGCAGATTGTGCTTCTTCAGAACATAGCTGTTTATCATCTTTCCGACCAAATTCCACCGCTACTGACGTAAAAAACAGATAGGGAATTTCATCATATATACAGATATCTTCAAAGAATTGCTGTCGTTCACGCCCCTGATAAGCAGGTGCAGCACGAAGTTTTTTCAGACAATCCTCATACCTTTTTGCTGAACATACCTCATTCTCTATTAAAATGGCATCCAGTAAATTCCGCAAAATTTTCCTGGCTGCAAAGGCATGTTGCTCTGGCAGTATTCCCCCATTTTCATTTAATATATGATCCAGCAGCTTTTCTTTGTCATATAGGAATGAAGCAGAGGTACGCTTCCTGGCATCTTTGAACGCTTTATATAATTGTTCTCCAACCGGTAATACATACCCTCTTATGTGCCCCATCTGTTCTAAAATGATGCAAACCTGCATGTGAAATACATTTCTCCGTATCATTGAAACTGTCGGATTATGAAACATATAACGCAGCACCTGCAGTTCCGCGTTAAGCTGACAATTGCAAAAATCTTTCGAGAATTCACATATTTTGCAAAAATCTACTTCCTGACATTCCGGTTCAAAGTGAAAGTTTTTATCCACTTCTACGCACTGAAATGACAGTTCCCCATATGTCTGGTATAAATCAGAAATGTAGGCTGATTCTGGCTTTGTGTCTACTATTTTCATGCTCTTTAATTCTTCAAACACATAATCACACTGCTCCTTCGTGTATCCACATGAAGCGCATTTCTGAATTACATAGATATTTTTTAGTGCATGATCTGCTATCCACGCCACCTTAAACAGGCATGGGCATCCTTTGATATAGTGCATTTATTTTCCTTCCTGCTGCATTCTTAAAACACATAATACTTTGGAATTTTGTCACATCCTGGTACCGGGTAATATGGCTT
>OMGL01001856.1_pt1 | contig 11955 bp, 7 predicted proteins | sample 1645831 | NCBI WGS metagenome assembly OMGL01 (sample SAMN00849301, study PRJEB25192) | human gut metagenome | reverse complement strand
TTTTAGCCGATAACGGCAGGGATGGCAGCAAACAGACCGATCGCGGTGGCGACCAGAGCTTCGGCAATACCCGGGGCGACGACAGCCAGCGAAGCGCTTTCCAGGTTGCCCAAGCCTGTGAAGGCGTCCATGATGCCCCATACGGTGCCGAACAGACCGATGTACGGAGAAACGGAACCGATGGTCGCCAAAACGCTCAAGCCCGACTCGAGAATGTCGAGTTATCTCTGATAACGGGCGCGCATGGCGCGAGACACACCGTCAATGACGCCGAAGGTGCCGGCGCGGGCTTCGAGATTGCTCGCGCGGCTTCTTAAGAACTCGGTCATGCCGGAGTAAAAGATGCCCTCCTGAGGACCGATGGAAGAGCGGCGTTCTGTGGCGCTCTCGTAGAGTTTATTTAAATCTGCACCGCCCCAGAAACGTTTGTCGAAGTTGCGGGCTTCTCTTCTTGCACGGCTCATTTGGAACCATTTCTGAAAAATAATGGTCCAACTCACTAAAGAGAAAATTAAAAGAATAGCCAAAACAATCTGAACAACGGCGCTCGCATGAGCGACCAGAGTGATGATTGATAAATCGGCAGATGCTTCCATCACAGTCCCTTGTACTAACGAATGATTAATGGTTTAAAAGTTTTTTGAGTTCTTCTGAAATAGGCTCGGGCATGGCGACCGGGCGGAAGGTGTGTGCGTCGAGCGTTCCGCAGCGAACGTCTCCGACGGTCAGCACTTCGTCTCCTCTCAGAATTTCCTGGTGAAATTCAAAAGAAGTACGGCCGCACGCGGTAACTGTTGATCGAACCACTAATTCATCATCGAGCCGAGCCGGTTTTCTGTACTTGGCCTTGGCTTCGGCGACGACGAAGACAACGCCGAGCTCAGAGTACAGTCGCTCCTGACTCCAGCCCAGAGCGCGCAGCCATTCGGTACGGGCGCGTTCCATGAACTTGAAGTAGTTTGCGTAATAAACCACCCGGGCACAGTCGGTGTCTTCGTAGTAGACCCGAACAGGCCAGTCGAAATAGTGTTTTTCCATCAACAAATTCTCATCCGAGCGCGCTTAAGCCCGCTCAAAAAGGCTCCTTGAAGCCCAGCCTTACATAAGTGCGCATTTTAACAAACGGGTACCTGATAATCAGGCTTGAGAGGTCATTCTTTGTGCCCGTTTTTCGGATCGATCAAATCTTTCGCGAATCTTAAAAAGTTAGGAATACCCCTAGGCGGGAAACTGTCCCTAACTATTTTATTTCTTTGGGATTTTTTGCGATCTGATAAGATATCACGTCCCAAAATAGGCGAAAGGAAGAGCAGTGAAAATTAAAGTAGGATACGGCGCAGCTTACGGCAGGCTCCTTAGGCTGTCGGCGGCCGTCTTTGCTGTGATCGCACTGACCTCCTGCAAAGAAATTCCAAACTCCGTTCACACGGAAAAGGAACTTGCCTCTAATACCCTCTACACGCCGTTCTCAGGCCGCAGTCCGAAGCATTTGGATCCGACGAGCTCTTACTCTTCCGATGAGACGCCTTACACCTATAGTATTTATGAACCGCTTTACCAGTATCACTTCTTAGAGCGGCCGTACCGTTTGATTCCTCGTTCCGCAGCAGAAGTCGTCAAGCCCGTTTATCTGGATAAAGACGGAAAGGACTTACCGGAGACCGCTTCGGCAGAAGAAATCGCTCTGAGCGTTTACGAGATTCCGATCAAAAAAGGAATCCTCTTTGCGCCCCATCCGGCTTTTGCCAAGAACGAGAAAGGCGAATACATCAACCATGCCTTAGCGCCTGAAGTCATCGACGAGCTGCACAATCCGATGGATTTGCCGCAGAAGGGTACGCGAGAGCTCACCGCCGAGGATTTTGTTTACTCGATCAAGCGAATGGCCAATCCCCGCATCATTGCTCCGGTCTACGGAACGATGGTGAACTATCTTCCGGGATTAAAAGACTTTGCCGTTCAGGTGCGCGCGGAAGACAAGCGCCTTCGCGCCGATCTTAAGCCCTCTGACCGAGACTTACCTTTCTTAGATTTGCGGAAGTTTGAGCTCAAGGGCGTTTCGGCGCCGGACAAGTACACGCTGCGGCTCGAAGTCAAAGGAAAGTACCCGCAGTTTCCTAACTGGCTGGCTATGACCTTCTTTGCACCGGTTCCGTGGGAGGCTGAAGCCTTCTATGCCCAGAAAGGCATGGCCAAGAACAACTTGTCTTTGAATTATTGGCCTGTGGGAACCGGTCCTTACATGCTGGTGGAATCGATTGAAAACCGCAAGCATGTCATGGAGCGCAATCCGAATTTCCGCAAAACGGAGCTTTATCCCTGCACTGGGGAGCCGGGCGACGAAGCGAAAGGTTTTTTAAAGGACTGCGGCAAACCGCTGCCCTTTATCGATCGGATTGAAATCACTGCCGAAAAGGAAAGCGTGCCGCTTCGCACGAAGTTCCTTCAGGGCTACTACGACTCTCCGCAGATTGAACGTCTCGACAACGGTCAGGGCTTCTTGATCGGCATGGCCGACAGCGCGGAAAAGGAAAAAGAGTACAAAGAAAAGAAGCTGCAGTTTCCGCAGACCGTAGAAGCGCAAAACACGTACTTCGGCTTTAACTGGATGGATCCGGTCGTCGGCGAAGGCAAGACGCCTGAAGAGCGCGAGCGCAACAAGAAGCTTCGTCAGGCGATTTCTATTGCCATGGATTGGGAAGAATATATCCAGATCTTTGAGAAGGGCTTGGCATCCCCCGCGCATGGTCCTCTTCCGCCGGGACTCTTCGGCTATCGAGAGGACGGCGCTGCGGCATTTAACCCAGTCGTTTACGAAAAGTCTGAAGACGGTCTTGTTCGCCGCAAATCTATTGAAGAAGCTAAGAAGCTCTTAGCCGAAGCGGGCTACCCCGGAGGGCGGGACGCGAAGACCGGGGAACCCTTGGTCTTGAATCTCGACTTCCAAGCGGCGGCGTCTCCATCAACGAAAGCCGTACTGGACTGGTATCAGAAGCAGTTTGCGAAAATCGGCATTCAGCTCGATATTCGCGGCACCGACTACAACCGCTTCCAAGATAAAGTGATCTCCGGCAATCACCAGCTCTTCTTATGGGGCTGGCTCGCGGATTACCCGGATGCAGAAAATTTCCTGTTCCTGCTTTACGGTCCTAACGCCAAGTCCAAGACCGGAGGCTCCGGAGAAAACGCTTCGAATTATCAAAATCCGAAATACGACGAGCTCTTCAGCCGCATGCGTTATATGGACGAAGGCCCAGCTAAGGCCGAGGCCATTAATGAACTGATTAAGATCGTTCAGGAAGATGCGCCCTGGACATTCGGATACTTTCCGACAAGTTCGGCGGCTTTCCATCAGTGGGTGCATAACGGCAAGCCCACACAGGTCGTGCGCAACCATATTCAGTATCTGAGACTTGATCCCGAGACGCGTGTAAAGGCCATTAAAGAATGGAACAAACCGATTTACTGGCCGCTGCTGGTTTTTGTTCTGCTGTCGGCGTTGGTGATTATTCCGGCCGTGGCTCTTCATAGAAAGCGGGAACGAATGACCGCACGCACTACAGAGGAGGACGTCAAATGATTCGTTATCTCTTAAGACGCATCGGCTACGGCTTCCTGATTCTGATCGGCGTCAATCTGCTCACCTTTATGCTGTTCTTTACGGTCAACACGCCGGATGATATGGCGCGCCTCAATATCGGCGGCAAGCGTGTGACGGCCGAAGCGATCCAGAACTGGAAAGAAGAACACGGTTACGACAAACCGCTGCTCTGGAATGAGAAGGCCAAAGGCTCAGACAAGCTTACGGATACGATTTTTTGGCAGCACAGTGCGCGGCTGATGGTCGGAGACCTCGGTGCATCGGACGCGGGACGTGACATTGCTTATGAAATCAAAAACCGAATGTGGCCTTCGGTTGCTTTGGCGTTTCCGACCTTTTTGCTCGGCGTCTTCGTGATTGTCGTGTTTTCTTTAGGTTTAGTGTTCTTCCGGCACACGAAGCTTGAGATCGGAGGCGTGGTCTTTGCCATTGTCATGATGTCGGTCTCTTCGCTTTTCTACATTATTTTCGGCCAGTGGCTTTTCTCAAAAGTTCTGCGGCTTGTTCCGATCTCAGGTTTTGAGACGGGAACGGCCATGATTTCGTTCCTGATTCTTCCGATTGCGATCGGCGTTTTCTCTCGCATCGGAGGCGATGCGCTGCTGTACCGCTCGATGTTCCTGGAAGAAATCAACAAGGATTACGTTCGTACCGCTCGCGCGAAGGGCTTAAGCGAAACGGCCGTCCTGTTTAAACACGTTCTGCGCAACGCCAGCCTGCCGATTCTGACTTCAACGGTTGCCGTGCTTCCGATGCTGTTTTTAGGCTCCTTAGTGATGGAAAGCTTCTTCGGCATTCCGGGCTTAGGCAGCTTCACGATTGACGCGATTAATGCTCAGGACTTCGCCATTGTCCGTACCATGGTTTTTGTAGGAACCGTGCTGTATGTTATCGGTCTGATTTTGACGGACGTAGCTTACACGATTGCCGACCCGAGGATCCGTTTGAAATGATGCCTAAATTTGTTTTGCTTCCAACGGATATCGTGATTGTCGTCCTTCTTGCGGCACTAACGTTTTATCTGATTCATGTTGCCCGCTCCGAAGAGCTCAAAGCACGATGGCGCTATGTTGTGAGTTCCGGCGCCTCGCTGTGCTCGCTTTCGCTGCTGTGTTTCTTCCTTCTGCTCTCCGTCGTAGATTCTGTGCACTTTCGTCCGGTCATTGATGTTCAGGCCGGGCGCCCGATCTATGACGTCAAGGCTTATTCCCTGTTGGATAAAGCGCTAGGCAAAGCCTCTTCTGCCGAAGAGAAGTCTTATTCGATGCCGCTTGCGACTCAGACATTTGAAAAAATTTCCCGCTTTGAAGACGGCAAACCCGTGCGCGATTACGAACCGCTGAAAGCCGGAGGAGCGCACCTCAAAAATAACGCCGATTGGGCAGAAGACGTCATCGTTAAATCGGCCTGCGGGCTAGGTGCAGGACTCGTGCTTAGCGCTTTGCTGTGGTTCTTAACGGTCGGACTGATTGCTCGATATAAAGATCGCTCATTCAAGGGAGAGGTGCGTACGCTATTTAAGCGCCGCGATGAAGTTCCTTATGAAGCAGTCCTTACGACCTGCTCTGTTTTAATCGTCCTCGGGTGCCTGATCGGCGCGCTTTGGCCGTATTACCACGTGATGGGGACAGATCAAACAGGCAACGATGTCCTGTATCAAGCCTTTAAGTCGGTGCGTACAGCGCTTGTGATCGGAACTCTGGCGACGTTGACGACGCTTCCGTTTGCCGTGGTTCTGGGAATTTGTGCCGGATTCTTCAAGGGCTGGGTAGACGACTTAATTCAGTACCTTTACACGACGTTGTCTTCAATTCCGAGCGTTCTTTTGATTGCGGCTTCCGTGCTGATGATTCAGGTGTTCATTGATTCTCATCCCGGCATGTATGCGACCGGCATTGAGAGAGCCGACCTTCGTCTGTTCATGCTTTCAATCATCATCGGTCTGACGGGCTGGGCCACGCTCGCACGTCTCCTTCGCGCCGAGACCTTAAAGATTTCTCAGCTGGACTATATCCAAGCGGCTCGTGCCTTCGGATTAGGGCCGTTTAAGATCATGAAGCGTCATGTGCTGCCCAACGTGATCCACATCATTTTGATTGTGGCGGTATTGGATTTCTCCGGCATTGTTCTATATGAAGCGGTGCTTTCTTACGTCGGTGTCGGCGTTGATCCGACGACACACAGTTTCGGTTCCATGATTAATGCCGGACGTCTTGAACTTTCCCGCACACCGGTTGTCTGGTGGAACCTTTGCGCGGCTTTCACTTTCATGCTCACACTTGTGTTGTCTGCCAACTTGTTTGCGTCTGCCGTTCGGGAAGCATTTGACCCGAGACTGGTCCTCAAAATCGGGAGGAAAAAGTAATGCTCCGTATTTCTAATATGGTGACTGAAATCCTCACTTCCGAGGATACGGTTCGCGTTGTAGACGGTTTGAGCCTGACGCTTAATCGAGGCGAAATCTGCGCTTTAGTCGGAGAGTCCGGGTGCGGCAAATCTATGACGGCTTTTTCTCTGCTGAGATTGCTTCCGAGCTCCGGACGAGTCTCGAGCGGTGTTGTTACCGTTGACGGAACAGAAATCATGGGTTTGCCGGAAGCTGCGATGCGCAATATTCGCTCTTTCAAGATCAGTTTGATTTTCCAGGAACCGGCGACGTCGTTAAACCCGGTGATGACTGTCGGGGATCAAATTGTCGAGACAATTCTTCTTCATACACCGCTGCGCGGCGAAGAAGCGCGAGCAAAAGCACTCGACTGGCTGAAAAAAGTCGGAATCCCTGAGCCCGAACGCAGAATGAAATCATTCCCGTTTGAACTCTCCGGCGGTCAAAAGCAGCGCGTTATGATCGCTATTGCACTAGCGGCCGAGCCGAACTATTTGATTGCAGACGAACCGACGACGGCGCTGGACGTTTCCGTTCAAGCTCAGATTCTTGATCTTTTAAAGCATCTCAAGGAAACCGAAAACATCGGCATTCTGCTGATTACACATGATTTGGCTGTTGTGGCTCAGGTCGCAGCCAGGGTAGGGCTGATGTATGCCGGTGAGCTGGTGGAAGAAGCTTCAGCACGTGAGTTCTTCTCCAAGCCATTGCATCCTTATGCGCGCAATCTTTTGAAGGCGCTTCCTGAAGGAAAGCAAAAGAGCCAGATGCTCGAGGCAATACCGGGCATGGTTCCTCGCTTGAATCGAGAGTTCCATGGATGCCGATTTGCCGAGCGCTGTAAAAAAGCTCGTCCCGAATGTTCTCAGCATAAAGTTGTCCTGCAGGAGATTGGAGACCGAAAAGTTCGCTGCCTGTTTCCTGAAAATGATCCGGTCGAACTTCCGCGAAGTGACGTTGTTGTTGAGCGAGAGCAGAAAGATGTGCCTCGCATTCTTGAAGTCAAGAATTACAGCGTTTGGTTTCCGATTCGCGGCGGTTTTCTGCGTCCGACGGAATACGCCAAAGCCGTCAACAATGTCTCATTCGATGTGCGCAGAGGGCTGACAACGGCATTGATCGGAGAAAGCGGCAGCGGCAAAACCACGGTGGCCCGAGGCATCCTCCAACTTCTCCGACTGCAGGCAAAAATCACTGGTTCTGCGCTCTTGAACGGAAAAGACTTAGGCAGCTTGAACGGTCCCGATCTTCGACAAGCCCGCGTCGATATGCAGGTTATTTTCCAAGATCCATTCTCCAGTTTGAATCCGAGAATGCGTGTTAAGGAAATTCTGCTTGAAGGGTTGGAGAGCCTGCACCCTGATATTCCTGCGAGTGAAGCGCTCGGAAGAATTGAAGATGTCATCGGTCTTTGCGGGCTTCGTTCCGATTCATTGAATCGGTATCCGCATGAGTTCTCGGGCGGACAAAGACAGCGCTTGGCGATAGCTCGTGCGTTGGTGGTCGAACCCAAACTTCTGATTTGTGATGAACCGACATCGGCTTTGGATGTTTCCGTGCAGGCCCAAATCCTGAATCTTTTGAACGAAATCCAAAGAAGCCGAGATATCTCGTACTTGTTCATCACTCATAACTTCGGCGTCGTTCGTTACCTTGCCGATGAAGTCATTGTGATGAAGTCCGGAGAAGTGGTAGAAGCAGGATCGGCGGCAGAAATCCTTAATCGTCCGAAAGATCCTTACACCTGTCGCTTGCTGGAAGCAGTTCCGAATTTCGACTCTCTGAAGTAAGAACAAGAAGTTCCCACAAAGCCGAAAGACGCGTCTGGATACGGAAAGACGTTCTAGACTCTGTTAGCGAAATTCAGCGAAGGACGAAATAAAAATTCAGAGGGGAGTTTTATCTTTAAAGGAGAGAATTAAAGATAGTTTAACCTCTAAGTATTGGTATTTTTGCTGTCAAAGAAAGCCTCAATTTTTGAGAATTGAGCAGAAATTGAACACGATTGAACAAGTATTGAACATATATCGTGAGTAGACGAGCTTGAGAACGAGTTTCTCTTTTCAATCCGGATAGAGTAACGGCCTGTTTTAGCGAAATAAGCGAAAGATGAAATAAAAATTTGGAGGGGATTTTTGTTTTTAAAAGACCGAATTAAAGATGATCTGTCTTTTAAGTATTGGGATTCTTGGTGTCAAAGAAAACGTCTTTTTTGGGAATTAGACTGTTAAAAGGCCAAACTCGAGGAGGTACTTCTTTTTTAATCCGGAAAGAGCAATCGTGTGTTTTCAGTGATGCCTCGCTGGTTGGCAGCGATGTCTATTAAAACATCGCCTAAGCGGTCTTGATCCGACAAGAACTTGATTCCATTGTTTTGGCACAGATCCAAGTAAATCGCCAGCGCCGTCCTTTTGTTGCCGTCCTGAAAGAAATGACCTTTGAGAAGGCTGACGACGATGCTTGTTATCTGCTCTCTGACGGTGTCGTAATAGGAATAGCTGGACAGACATCCGCCTACTCGCTGTTTTCTTTCTTCTGAGCAGCGATTGCCGGTGAGAGCTTCGTTGATCAAGACCACCGCATCAATATCTAATGGTGTACTCATTTGTCTTTGAGATAATCAAACGTCTTTTTGAAGGTGTTTAAATTTTCTTTAAAGCGTTTGAGCATTTGCTCTTTAGTATTTGGGCGGAGCTCCTGTTTTTGAGGAACTGATTTTCTATCTGTCATAGTTCAAGAAAGAGAAGAGCCGATTCGGTTCGATTAACCGGCTCGGCTTCTTCCCTCAGAAAGAGAAATTATCCTTGTTCGCTGAAACGTTCTTTAAGCCGCTGAGGCAGTCCTCCGCTGCGCTGCGTGACGGTCTTTAACGACATGTCTAGGGCATCCTTAGCCCCGAAAATCTGGCACGTTTTTTCCGAGCGAGTAATGCCGGTATAAAGAAGTTCGCGCGTGCATAAAGAGGCAGCATCACTTCCGGCACTTAGTGTTGGCAGGAAGATGGCTACATCACGGAAGCCGGAACCCTGCGATTGATGGATGGTGATTGCAAAGGCGGTGTCATATTTCGGCAGCAGCTGAGCCGGAACGATTTTCTTCAGATCACCGATGAATGCATACCACATCGGTTTGTCGGAATCAGCCGTCTTCAAGCCGAAAATAACAGCGACGTCGCCGTTGGCGACACCAAGGCCGGAGTCGTTTTGACGAACAATGATGACCTTGCCGTTGTACATGTCGTCTGCGGATGGAACTATGAAAGCCGTTTTAACAAAATCTTCGCAATAATCATTGACGGCATTGACGCCGGTCGGACCTTCACGTTGTGCGCACAACGGACGGAAAGTACTCAGTTCGTTCCAGACGTCTTTAAGAGCTTGTTGTACATCATTAGGAAGGTTTTCGAAGTTGGCTGATCTTGAATCCACTTCGTTTTTATCGTTCAAAGTTAAAGTCAGGTTTAAGTTTTCGACTGCGTTGCAGTAGGAATCGAGTTTTTCCTCTAACCACTTCTGAGCCTGCAGAGGAAGATTTCTACCTGCAGATTTGAAAAACACGCCGGTATCTTTAAATCCTTCAAAAGGTTGATCGTCCGTGTACTCAACTTCTGAAATAAAGTCCGAAATGCCGGCTTCTCTTCCTTCTTCGAAGGCCAGCATGCGCTGCGCCAATCTGCCGATAGCGGATTTGTCGTTGAAGCGAATGCTCTCTTTTAATTCAACAATGTGGCCTTTCAAAACACCCGAATTGTCGGAGATGTCAGCAAACACCGAACCAGGTCCGACGGCTGCCAGCTGATGCTTGTCGCCTAAAAACACAGTTTGCGTTTTGGTTGGATCAATTGATCTGATAAGTTTTAACGCAAGGGCGGAGTCAATCATTGAGCTCTCATCCACGATTAGCAGATCTGCTTCGATCGGATTGTCTGCTGAAGGTCGTTTGCCGTTGGATAAATCCGTGACGAGCAATTTATGGATCGTCAAAGAAGTCAGTCTATCTTCCGCAAGGGCCTTGCGAACGGCAGGGTAGTAAGGTGCAGAGGACGGACCGGCATCCGCTTGATTTTTTACGGATTCAAGAAGACGACTTGTGGCCTTTCCGGTTGGGGCACACATTTGAATGATGCCCTTCGGATGTATTTCCAAAAAGGCTTCAATGAATTTCACAACGGTGGTTGTTTTGCCGGTACCGGGACCGCCGCAAATAACGGAGAATTTCTCCGAAACTGCAAGTTCGGCGGCTTCCAGCTGCAGAGGATTTAAAGAGTAGGCTTTCTTGTCGCCGTTTTCTCGTGCATTCTTTAACGTCTGTTCCAGCTGTGCTAAGGCCTCTTTTACCTCGTTGACGTCGCTGGCGCTTGTAGAGCACATACCGTGAATACCTGCGGCCAAACGGCTTTCAGAGCAAAAATTGCGGCGGGAATAAATTCTCAGCTTTTTCGGTTCGCTCTCGTCAAGAAGAAAAGGCGTAGGAGCGACAGAAAGGTTGTTAGGTTCGTCAGCAATTTTGTTGCTGCTGTCTGTTAGCAGCTCAGCTTCCCTGAGCAGCTCCACGTACTTTTTATTTTGCGGCGTTGCATCAAGCTCGGCACATAAACCTCCGAGGTGTTCGGCTTGTCCGAGATGCAGCATGAAGAACGCCAATGCGTCTCTTAGCTCTTCTGTAATGGTTTTTCCTCGACGAGTTAAAAGGTCAAGCAGAATGGTGCCGAGGTTTTCAAATGAATTTTGGTTTTGCGAAATCATTTCAAACTGCTCCTTTGGCACGAGATTCCAGGAGTTCGCGACTGAATCCGTTTTTCAGGAAGTCGTCTAAACATTCGATAAGGGCATCTTTTGGACGTTCAAAGTACGTTCCACGCGCATTCCTGTCGATGCCGCGCAGGAAGCAGTAAACCGCCCCTCCGATGGCTTTATAACCCGTACCTTCCGGCAGATTTAAACGAACTTCGAGCATTCGTTTGAGCGCAACGAGATAGAGCGCCAACTGAAGCTCGTAGTGATTATTTTTCATCAAGGCGTTCACGGCTTCCGGCGTATAGAGCTCAGGAGTGTTGTTGCGGTAATCAATTTTGTTCGTCTTCCAGTCGATGACCCAATATTTGCCGTCAGCGGCAAAAGCTAAGTCGATGGAGCCCGTGAGATAACCGCGCATATCAAGTTCTGACAAATGAAAGTCTTTATAACGAGAATCAAAGGCCGTTAGCGTTTCAGCCAAAAGACTCGCCGTCAGACGTTCTCTGCCCTTTATCGGAGCTCCGACGGAAAGCATGAATTTCAATTCCGGACGGCAATCTTTAAGATTTTTAAAAAGCTGAGAGAGATGGAAGCCCGGCGCGGAGGGCAGAATCTTTGCTTCGAATAAATTTTCGAAGAACTCTTCCGTTTTAGTCTCGATTTCGGCCTTTCGTTCTTCAGTTTCTGGGGCGACATAACCCTTAAAACGATCATCTAAAAATTTGTAGACTCTGTTCTTCCAGTTATGGAAATTTTTGTCGAAAATCTTTTCTAATAATTCGTGGACTTTCGTGCCGAATTCGGCAGCGCTTTGGGTGCCTTTGAGGACTTCCAATACGTCCTCTTCTTTCGATTCCGCGACAGTTTCCTCTGACTCAAGAGCTTCCGACTCATCAGTGATGACGGCGGAGTCCTGTGCTTCCATGGTCCTCAACAAGCTTGTGAAACTGGAAGAAATCCAAGAACGATTTTGCTTCTCACCGCGACCGGCTCTGAGATCAAGATGCTCCGGCGGTTGTCTGAAGGAGACTTCGGAGTCTCCATATTTGCCGGGTTCGAAGTCAAAACGGATCTCAAAAGGAATGTAAGCATTTAAAGCTTTCTCAGAGAGCATGAGAGGATGTGCGCTGTTCTTGTTGTACTCGGAAATTCCGTCAAGCAAGGCCTTTCTGACTTCTCTTGCCGACGCTTCCTTCGGGCTCAAAGCCTCCCGCAGTCGGTTTAAACCGCCA
>OMGL01001829.1_pt1 | contig 12085 bp, 9 predicted proteins | sample 1645831 | NCBI WGS metagenome assembly OMGL01 (sample SAMN00849301, study PRJEB25192) | human gut metagenome | reverse complement strand
CGACTTTCTCCAGCTGTCCGTCACGCTCAATGTTCGCATAATCCGGACGGATATCCATCAGGTCACTGATGTTTCTGCGGCTTTTGCCGACAGATTGAAAATACAGATTCCCGACAATGCACCGTCGGTAAACTGAACCTCTCCTAATTGCCTGTCTATCACCCTTCCGCCCGATATAAGCGCAGCGTCAGCCGCCACACGAAGTCCCTTAAGCGATTTTACAAGTTCAATATCCGTTCTTACAGGCGCAAGGGCAGGGAAGAGCCTTGTCACCGAGTGACCTAAGCTTCTGCAAAGCTCATAGCCTTCGCCGCTTGAGCCGAGCGACGGAGCCGCTTTTCCTCCTGCGGCAATGATTACACGCTTTGCTTTTACCTGTGTTTCGCCGTCTGTTATGATAAAACTGTGTTTGGTTTTTGTTATTTCAGATACCGTAAAGTCGCATACTGTTCTGATGCCGGAAGAATCAGCGGCAAATCTGAGAGCGTCAAGCACAGAGGTTGCGGCATTGCTGTAGGGATATACTCTGCCGTTATCATCCGCACGGCAGATAAGCCCGAGCGAAGAAAAGAAATCCTCCGCATTGTCAATATCGGGGCTGATGTATGATAGAAGCTCTGTATCACCGGTATAATCCGCAGGAGATATATTGCGGTTGGTGAGGTTGCATCTGCCGTTACCGGTTGAAAGTATTTTCTTGCCTACTCTCTGCATTTTTTCGAGTACGGTCACATTGCCGCACCCGTAACGAGAAGCGGCGATGGCGGCGGCAAGCCCCGATGCGCCTCCGCCTATAATTGCTGTTTCGGTATCAATTATTTTCATTTCTGCTCCGTTCAAAGAAGTTAATTAAATTTATAATCTGTTAACATAAGAAGTATACCATATTATCATCGGGTAAGCAAGTGGTTTACTTGATTGAGGAATGATTGATTTTCGCAGGTAGTATGGGAATAACTGTGAGAAATACAAAGGAGAAGAATTATGGACAACAGAATAATGAGACTTATAATAGCACTTGGCAAATTTTCCGCACAACCAAGACAGTACAGAATAATGGAAGGGCTTAACGCCAGTGAAACAGGCGTTTTCTGGGCAATGACGCAGATTATTGCGGAAAAACCCGATACCGAGCTGTTCGGACTGAGCGAGCTTAACAGCTATCTTAATTTTACCAGACCGAATCTTTCCCAGACTATCAATAAGCTGGAGGACAAGGGCTATGTTGAGAGGGTCGTACTTAAGGATGACAGAAGAGTAACATATATCAGGCTCACTGAAAACGGCAAAGCAACGGCAAAAGCAAAATATGACGAGATTTTTGTAAGACTTGAAAATATAGCTAAAATACTCGGTGAAGAGGACACGGATAAGCTGATTGAACTTGTTCTGCGTTTTGCGGACGCTTACGAAAAGTCGGCTGAGCTGAAGTAACGGAAAGGGAGCATAGTATTTGTTTAAAATATTCGGGTATCTCAAAAACAGCATACCGCAGGTTTTGCTGATAATTGTACTGCTTATAATTCAGGCGTGGGGCGACCTTACTTTACCGCAATATACATCTGATATTGTGGATATAGGTATACAGAACGGCGGTATAGAAAATGCGGCGGCAGATGCGCTGAGCGTTGACGGCTATAATGCGCTTAAAGCGTTTATGAATGACGAGCAGAAAAGCATATTTGCAAAAAGCTATACTCTTGTGAAAAAAGGCGAAGCGACCGATTCTCAGAAAGAACGCTTTCCCTGGTCTGCCGATAATGACGTTTATTTTCTGAATGAACTTACGGAAGATGAAAAACAACAGCTCATTAACACTGTCGATATACCAATGACGGCGGCTGAGATGATGAAAGAGCTTTCCTTTGAAGATTTGTCATCTATGACCGAAAAGCAGGGGATTAAACTTCCTTTTACTTCTTTTGAACAGGCAGGAGAAATGCTCGGTATTTCTTCCGGAAAAGCAAATGCACTGACGATTATTACGGCACTTGCGGAAAAAGGCGGCATGGGAGATACCGATTTGTCGGCATTGTCTGACAAAATATCGGAAATGCCCGGAACTATAACAGAGCAGTCCGCAGTACGCTTTGTAAAAGACGAATATTCATCACTGGGCGTTGATATGAACGTGTTACAGCAAAACTATCTGCTGTCAGCCTGCGGAAAAATGCTGCTTATCGCACTTCTTATGATGGCGGTATCTGTGACGGTAGGTTTCTTTGCGGCGACAACAGCGGCGAAGGTCGGCAGAGATTTAAGAGCCGGAGTGTTCAGAAATGTTGTCAGCTTTTCAAGCGCCGAGATTGACAGATTTTCCACTGCCAGCCTTATCACGAGAAGCACGAACGATATACAGCAGATACAGATGGTTATTGTAATGCTACTCAGAATGGTTATATATGCGCCTATTCTTGGCATTGGCGGTGTATTTATGGTACTGACTACCGGTACGGGTATGGCGTGGATTATCGCCCTTGCCGTAATTGTTATTCTTGCGGTGGTGCTTATTCTGATGAAGATTGCGATGCCTAAATTCAAGCTGATGCAGAAACTGGTCGATAAGCTGAACCTTGTTGCAAGGGAGATACTTACCGGTCTGCCTGTTATCCGTGCCTTCAGCCGTGAAAAATATGAAGAAGAACGTTTCGATAAAGCCAATAAGGATCTGACATCCGCAATGCTCTTCACAAACCGCACAATGACGTTTATGATGCCTCTTATGATGATGATAATGAACCTTGTAACCGTTCTTATCATATGGGTAGGTGCAGGACAGATTTCGGACGGCTCTTTGCAGGTCGGAGATATGATGGCGTTTATCACATATACGATGCAGATTGTAATGTCATTCCTTATGCTGACAATGATTTCAATAATGCTTCCGAGAGCGGCAGTTTCCGCAGAGAGAATAAACGAAGTCATTTCAGCCGAAAAGAGCATCACTGATAAGCCCAATGCGGCAACATTTGATAAAGCGTCGCTCAGGGGCGATGTTACTTTTGATCACGTTTCGTTCCGCTATCCCGATGCAAATGAAGATGTTCTGACCGATATATGCTTTACCGCAAAGGCGGGTGAAACGACCGCCGTTATCGGCAGTACGGGCAGCGGCAAATCAACGCTTATAAATCTCATACCGAGATTCTTTGACGTTACCGAAGGCAGTATTACTATAGACGGAACCGACATCAGAGATGTAACCCAGCATTCTCTCCATGACGTTACAGGCCTTGTGTCGCAGAAAGGCGTACTGTTCTCGGGAACGATAGACAGCAATATAAGATTCGGTGCGGAAAATGCCGATGATGAAACTATCAGGCTTGCCGCAGAGATTTCGCAATCGTCAGAATTTATCGACAGCAAGCCGCAAAAATACAACGAGCCTGTTTCTCAGGGCGGTACGAATGTTTCGGGCGGACAGAAACAGCGTTTGTCTATCGCCCGTGCAATTGCCAAAAAGCCTAAGATATATCTGTTTGACGACAGCTTCTCCGCACTTGATTTCAAGACAGATGTGAAGCTGAGAAAAGCACTTGCCGACAATATTCACGATTGCACGATAATAATCGTTGCACAGCGTATCAGCACGATATTGAATGCCGACAAAATAATAGTGCTTGACGAGGGCAGAATAGCAGGAATCGGAACTCACAGTGAGCTTATGGAAAACTGTGAGGTATACAGGCAGATAGCACACTCGCAATTGTCGCAAAAAGACCTTGCGGCGATAGATAACGCAAAAGGGGGTGCTGTAAATGCGTAATTCTCACAGAGGAGGACCCGGCGCTCCTGTAGAAAAGGCAAAGGATTTCAAGGGCAGTATCGGAAAACTGGCAAGGTATATGAGCGAATATAAGATTTCGCTTGTTTTCGTTGTGATATTCGCAATTACATCAACCGTATTCAATATTATCGGTCCTAAGCTGATGGGTAATGCCACAACGGAGATTTTCAACGGCATTATCGCTAAGGTAAACGGTACAGGCGACGTTAACTTTGATGCGCTCGGTGCTATACTTCTTTTGCTTATAGGATTTTATCTTATCAGCAGTATCTGTTCGTTTATACAGGGCTGGCTGATGACGGGCGTTTCACAGAAGGTCAGCTACAGGCTCCGTAAGGAACTTATCGCAAAGATAAACCGTATGCCGATGAACTATTTTGACAAAAGCACACACGGCGAGGCACTGTCAAGAGTAACAAATGATGTGGATACTCTGGCACAGAATCTGAATCAGAGCATTACACAGCTTGTCACCTCGGTTACCACTATCATAGGTGTAATGATAATGATGCTGTCGATAAGCCCGCTTATGACGCTTATCGCCGTTCTTATTCTTCCTGTTTCGATGGTGCTTGTGCTTTTCGTTGTAAAGATTTCTCAGAAGTATTTCAAGTCACAGCAGGAGTATCTCGGTCACATAAACGGACAGGTCGAGGAAATCTACGGCGGTCACAATATTGTCAAGGCGTTCAACCGTGAGGAACGTGTTATCGAAGATTTTAACGAGGCAAATGAAATTTTATATAAGTCTGCGTGGAAGTCGCAGTTTTTCTCCGGTGTTATGATGCCTGTTATGACCTTTGTAGGAAATCTGGGATACGTTGCCGTTGCTGTTGTCGGAGGTTTACTGGCGGCAAACGGAACTATAATGGTCGGTGACATATTATCGTTTATCCAGTACGTCAAGAGCTTCACACAGCCTATAACACAGATGGCACAGGTATCAAGTATGCTTCAGTCGACCGCCGCAGCCGCCGAGAGAGTATTTGAATTCCTGGCAGAAGACGAAGAAGAGCAATGTGCGAAGGAACACGCAATGCTTACCGATACCTCAGGCAATACCAGAAATGTAACAACACTTGATATTACCGGTGATGTAACGTTTGAACACGTCCGTTTCGGCTACACCCCCGAAAAGATAATAATCAACGATTTCAGTGCAAGGGTCAGACAGGGACAGAAGATAGCTATAGTCGGACCTACCGGAGCAGGAAAAACAACCATTGTCAAACTGCTTATGCGTTTCTATGAGCTTAACGGCGGAAGGATACTTATTGACGGGTATGACATAGCAGACTTCGACAGGAGCGAGCTTAGAGAGCTTTTCGGAATGGTGCTTCAGGATACATGGCTGTTCAAGGGCAGTATTATGGAGAATATCCGATACGGAAAGCTTGATGCGACAGATGATGAAGTTATTGCCGCCGCAAAACTTGCAAACGTAACCGAATTCGTTGAAAAGCTTCCCGACAAATGGAATTCAACCATAGGCGAAAACGGATGCGAATTATCCGGAGGCGAACGTCAGAGAATATCAATCGCAAGAGCATTTTTGAAGGACGCCCCCATAATTTTGCTTGACGAAGCCACGGCAAGCCTTGACGTTGAAAACGAGACGGCAATACAAACCGCTCTTTCACGCCTTATTAAAAATAAGACCGTCATTATTATTGCACATCGTATGCGCACGGTATCTGGCGCCGACAAAATCGTTGTGCTGAAAGACGGCTCGGTAGCGGAACAGGGTTCTCCCGCAACGCTTATAAAAGAAAACGGCGAATTCGCCCGTATGGTCAAGCTTCAGACGGAAAGTCTTGAATGGACTATATAACATTCGGTATTATCGAAGCTTAACAAATAAAAACGGCAGGTACTGCGGTGCCTGTCGTTTTTATTTTCGGTATCGCACATAAGTCAGCATGCACATAATATTTAAACCGCCGTGCGGTAAAAATTTTCACGGAAGTTAATAAAAAAAGAAAGAGCCGACACAGTAATGATTCCGTCACAATACGGAAACTAAACGGTGTCTGCTCCGGTTTAAGTTGGCGCGCCTGACTGGATTCGAACCAGCCGCCTTCAGAGTCGGAGTCTGACGCTCTATCCAAATGAGCTACAGGCGCATATTAAATAAAACACAACTGCCTTGTGCGGACGAAGCATCTCGACCGCACGAAGCATTTTTATGTCTCAGACGTTAAATCTGAAAAGAACTATATCTCCGTCCTGCATAACATAGTCCTTGCCCTCGGAGCGTATTTTGCCCTTTTCCTTTGCAGCCTGCATCGAACCGCACGCCATAAGCTCGTCAAAAGAGATAACTTCGGCACGAATAAAGCCGCGCTCAAAATCGGAGTGTATTTTACCTGCCGCCTGGGGAGCCTTGGTACCTTTCTTTATTGTCCACGCTCTGACCTCGGGTTCGCCTGCGGTGAGATAAGATATGAGTCCGAGCAAACTGTATGAACGCTGTATAAGCATATCGAGTCCGCCGCTCTCAATGCCGGCGTCCGACAGGAACATTTCCTTTTCCTCTTTTGAGAGAGACGAAATTTCCGCTTCAAGCTCGGCACATATCGGAAGCACTTCGGCGCCCTCTGCCTTTGCTATTTCACAGACGGCTTTATATCTCTCGTTATTTTCGATGTTCGAGGCAAAATCATCTTCGCTCATATTGCAGGCGTAAATTACGGGCTTTGCGGAAAGCAAACCTATATCCGCCAATATGGCCTTTTCATCGTCGTCCGCCTCCACGGCACGGGCACTGACGCCGTTTTCGAGCTCCGTTTTAAGACGTTTTAAAAACTCGAGTTCCGTAAGAAGGCTCTTATCGCCCTTAGCCGCCTTTGCGGTACGGTCTATACGGCGGTCAAGAATCTCAAGGTCGGAGAGAATGAGCTCAAGATTTATGGTTTCTATGTCTCTTTTCGGGTCAACCGAGCCGCTGACGTGCATTATGTCGTCGTTATCAAAGCATCGTACAACATGTATAACAGCGTCAACCTCGCGGATATGCGACAGAAACTTATTACCGAGACCCTCACCCTTGGAGGCACCTTTTACAAGACCCGCTATATCGACAAATTCGATTACCGCGGGAGTTATTTTTTTAGGCGAATACATTTTGGCAAGCTCGTCAAGCCTGTAATCGGGCACAGCCACAACGCCTACATTCGGCTCAATAGTGCAGAACGCATAGTTTGCAACCTCGGCGCCTGCATTGGTTATAGCATTAAAAAGCGTACTCTTGCCTACGTTCGGCAAACCTACGATACCAAGTTTCATTATGAATTTACATCCTTTATTTATAAAATTCCGATATTGCTTCGGACGCCTTACCGGGGTCGCCGCAAATAACCATAATAACATAGTCACCGCTTACCTCGACAAGACAATTATCTATTTTTCTGTTTTCGTCGGAGCTGAGTGTGGAATAAGAGCTGCGACAATCCGAAAGTCTGCCGTCAACAGCCGACACCGCAATCTTTTTTTCGGCCTCGCTACTCACCCTGAACACCGCGACTTCGTCAGCCGACAATGCCGATGAGCTTTTGTATACCGCTGAATTCTTGATAATTGCGACAGGCACACCATAGTAATTGCCGACTTGCTCGTTTTGAAGTTTTACGACGCCGACGAGAGATGTTTCCGATATAATCCGCTCCGCTATCTGCTCTGCCGATGACGCCGTGATAACGTGTGACGATACGCCACGGCTCTTATGACGTATATAGCCTTTGCCGAAAACAACGACGGCAAGAGCCGACATCACGAGCAGCAGTACTAATGCAAGTGCTATCCCCTTCTTCTTTTTGCTCCCTTGTGACATAAGCAAATTCCTTTTCCGTGCATAACGGTGGATTTTTAATAAGCTACCCCAAATACAGTTTAAAGCCGCAAAACAACTTATAAATATTATCACAATTTGTGATATTTAGCAACAGCACAATTTCCCTTTTCGGTTTTTTGATGTCATTTGCCGCAAGGCAAAGGTATTTTCTCCTTGAAACACGCAAAACGGCGGAAAAACCGCCGTTTGATTTTACATGGATTTATTCACCGCAGCGTCTGTTACATACAAAACAATACCAATCGCCGTCACGGCGTGTTTCGATTATGTTAAACCCGTTTTCACAGAGCTTTGCTTTTACTTCATCCGCGCGCGGCGCTATAATACCGGAAGTAATAAAAACGGCGTCGTCCTTCATAAATGCACCCACCTGTGATGAAAACATCATAACGACATCCGCCACAATATTTGCCGCGACAACGTCAAATTTACCCGTTACCTTATCTGCAAGATTGCCGCATATAACCGTAAATTCGGGCTCGGTAAAGCCGTTTACCCTGCCGTTTTCACGAGCGGTTTTAACAGCCAGCTCATCTATATCAACACCGACCGCTTTTTCCGCTCCGAAAAGAAGCGACGCAATGGACAATATACCGCTTCCGCAACCCGTATCAAGAACGGACGAGCCTTTTATCACATATTTTTCAAGAGCTTCAAGGCATAGCTTGGTGGTATTATGTCCGCCCGTGCCGAATGCAAGCCCCGGCTCTATAGAGAGCACGGCACGATTGTCGGAATTATCGTAATCGTCAATCCACAGCGGTCTTATAAGAAGCTTATCGCCTATTTTGAGCGGTTTGAAATATTCTTTCCAATTATTTTCCCAATCCTCGTTTTTGCAAACGGAGAGGTCTATTTTATTTGGTATATTTTCCGCTTTCAGCCTCTCGCTGAGATACGAAACCGCCTCGCTCGAATTTTCGTCTTCGGGAATATATATGTGGATAAAGCCCTTTGTACGGTCTTTTTTCAGCAGCTCTTCATCAATGAGGTCGATATTTGCAATCTCCCAGGTTTCCTCTTCGAGTTTTCTGTAATCCTCGATGTATATTCCGTAGGGAACTGTCATATTGGCAATTGCCGCCGCCTTATCAATGTCCTCGGCGTTTATCTCAAGTGAAATTTCAGTCCAATTCATTTTAAAGTCCTTTTATTATTTTTTGCCGGTGGAGCCGAAGCCGCCCTCGCCGCGGTCTGTATCGGAGAGCTCCGAAACCTCGCAAACGGGCATACACGATACCGGCATTATTACAAGCTGAGCTATTCTCTCGCCCGGCATAATTGTGTAGCTCTCGCGTTTTTGATTTATAACGCCTACTTTGAGCTCACCGCGGTAATCGCTGTCTATAACGCCTACGGAATTGAGGAGTCCTATGCCGTGTTTTACCGAAAGACCGCTGCGCGCAAAAATAAACGCCGCATATTCGCTTGACGGTATTTCAATGGCAAGACCCGTCGGAATCACCGCAGTATCTCCGCATGAAAGAGAGAGCGGTTCTTTTAAAAGAGCGCACAAATCAAGACCGGCACTGCCGGAGGTTGCTCTTTCGGGGACCTTGGCGTCGGGGTCGAGTTTTTTGATTTTTAAGGTTTCCATAAACAAATTCCTCTCTGAAAAAAATAAAGGATAGTTTTAACACTATCCTTTATTTTAACATAAACACGCTATGTTTTAAAGTTATTTTTTTCTTTTGCCGAAGAAGCCCTTTTTCTCTTCTTCCTTACCGTAATTTGCGGGATTTCCGAAAGAAGCGTCAAGCTGTTTCATAAGCTCTTTTTGCTCCGAAGTCAACTCTCGCGGAACATCAACGATAACTCTGACAAGCTCGTCGCCGTGACCTCTGCCGTTAAGGCTCTGGATACCGCGGTTTTTAAGCTTAAATACCGTTCCGCTCTGAGTGCCTGCGGGTACGTTGTATTTAACCTTGCCGTCAAGAGTCGGAACCTGAAGCTCGCAGCCGAGAGCTGCCGCAGGGAAGCTTATATGCATCTCAACCCAAACATTGTAGCCGTCACGCTCGAATATCGGGTGAGGACGTACGTTTACCGCGATGCGAAGATCGCCTGCCGGGCCGCCGTTTGCGCCCTTGTTGCCCTGACCGCGCGCATTTATAATCTGACGGTCGTCAATACCCGCCGGAATATCAACGGTGAGCGTTGCGGTCTTACGAATTCTTCCTGCGCCGTGACATTTTTTGCAGGGCGAGTCAATAATCGTACCTTTTCCGTTACACTTCGGACAGGCTTTTTGAGTCTGAAACATACCGAACGGAGTTCTCTGCGAGGATGTAATCTGACCTTTGCCGTGACAATCCGGGCACGTTTTGGGAGAAGTACCGGGAGCGGCACCGCTGCCGTGACATTCGTCGCAGACCTCTATTCTGCTGTATGTGACATCACGCTTACAGCCCTTTGCCGCCTCTTCAAACGATACGGTAACAGTAGCCTGAGTATCGGTACCGCGCTGAGGTGCGTTGGGGTTTGAATTGCCTCCGCCGAAGCCGCCGCCGAACCCTCCGCCGAAAATATTGCTGAATATATCGCCGAGGTCAAAATCAAAGCCTGCTCCGCCGTATGCTCCTCCCTGCGCTCCTGCCCCGTAATTCGGGTCTACGCCTGCATGGCCGAACTGGTCATAACGCGCTTTTTTCTGAGGGTCGGAGAGAACCTCGTATGCCTCGTTAGCCTCCTTGAACTTTTCCTCGGCCTCTTTGTTGCCGGGGTTTAAGTCGGGATGATATTTTTTAGCAGTTTGGCGATATGCTTTTTTTATCTCATCTTCGGTGGCGTTTTTACTTACGCCGAGGACTTCGTAATAATCTCTTTTTTCTGCCATATAACAATCACTCCGTGGCGCCGTCGGCGCCGCTGTTTATAGTATATTTGAAATAACACATTACCGCCTTCTCCCCTAAAAAGGGCAGGAGAGAAAGCGGATAAAAGTGATTATTTCTTGTTGGGATCGTCCTCAACGTCGGTGTAATTTGTCTCGTAATAGCCGTCCTGACCGGGAGCATTGCCCTGTGCGCCGGCACCCGGGTTCTGCTGAGCACCGCCTGCTGCCTGCTGAGCCGCAGCAGCCTGCTTGTAGATTTCCTCCGAAATCTTGTAGAAGCTCTGAGTAAGCTCTTCTTTCTTAGCCTTGATGTCATCGGCATTGTCGCCCTTCAAGGCCTCTTTAAGAGCGTTGAGCTTATCTTCAACGTCCTTTTTGTCGGATTCGTTTATCTTATCGCCGTTTTCGGAAAGAATCTTGTCGCACTGATAAACCATCTGATCGGCTTCGTTGCGTACATCGATCTCCTCTTTGCGCTTCTTATCCTGCTCCTCAAACTGAGCAGCTTCTTTAACCGCCTTATCAATATCGTCCTTGGACATATTGGTAGAGGAGGTTATGGAAATGGACTGTTCCTTCTGAGTGCCGAGGTCCTTAGCCGAAACGTGAACTATACCGTTTGCATCGATATCAAATGTAACCTCAATCTGAGGTACGCCGCGGGGAGCGGGCATAATGCCGTCGAGATGGAATACGCCGAGGGTCTTATTATCCTTAGCAAATTCTCTTTCACCCTGAAGCACGTGAACCTCAACAGAGGTCTGATTGTCGGCAGCAGTCGAGAAAATCTGACTCTTCTTTGTGGGGATTGTGGTATTTCTCTCGATAATCTTGGTGGAAACGCCGCCCATAGTCTCGATACCGAGTGAAAGCGGAGTTACATCAAGAAGAAGTATACCCTCAACGTCGCCGCCTAAAACGCCGCCCTGAATAGCCGCGCCGACTGCAACGCATTCATCGGGGTTGATGCCCTTAAACGGCTCTACTCCCGTGAAATTCTTTATAGCTTCCTGAACTGCCGGAATTCTTGAAGAACCGCCGACAAGAAGTATCTTATTGAGGTCGGACGCTTTAAGACCCGAGTCCGAAAGAGCCTGACGAACGGGACCCATTGTACCTTCTACAAGGTCTGCGGTCATCTCGTTGAACTTAGCTCTTGTAAGAGTGGTTTCAAGATGCTTGGGGCCTGTGGCATCGGCTGTGATGAAGGGAAGGCTTATCTGAGAGGTGGTAACGCCGGAAAGCTCAATCTTGGCTTTTTCGGCAGCCTCTTTAAGTCTCTGCATAGCCATCTTATCATTGCGGAGGTCTACGCCCTGCTCCTTTTTGAACTCATCTGCAAGCCAGTCGATAATTCTCTGGTCGAAATCGTCGCCGCCGAGGTGGTTATTACCTGCCGTAGCAAGAACCTCCTGAACGCCGTCGCCCATCTCAATGATTGATACATCGAATGTACCGCCGCCGAGGTCATATACCATTACCTTCTGGTCGGATTCCTTATCAATGCCGTAAGCCAGAGAAGCTGCGGTCGGCTCGTTGATGATACGCTTTACGTTCAGACCAGCAATGGTACCGGCGTTCTTGGTTGCCTGACGCTGGCTGTCGTTGAAGT
>OMGL01001811.1_pt1 | contig 12206 bp, 10 predicted proteins | sample 1645831 | NCBI WGS metagenome assembly OMGL01 (sample SAMN00849301, study PRJEB25192) | human gut metagenome | reverse complement strand
TAAGAACGCTGTATAAATGGCTAAAAGGTGCTGAGTTACATAGGGTTTTGGAGGCTGAAAATCTTATTTGTACAGTGATGATAGGTTTTTGAGCGGTTTTACTCAACATAATTCTGGTTATGTTGAATAGAGTAATCCATTGTTTTTATTGATTTTTAGTTTTCCACATCTGTAAATAATTGTTAATAATCGGAGCAAATGGGCGAAATAGGGGAGCGGATAGCGGGTAGGAGCACATTGCTATTTTTTTCGTGCTACCTCGAAAGCCCTTGGCGCTGTTGGGGTTTGACGAATTGGGAGCGGAGGAGCGGATGTTTTCAGGGTCTATACATATTTTTTTATGTATGTATGAGTTTTTATATATGTTTGCCTATAACTCTATATTACCCACCCTAAAATGCCATTAATGATCTTGTCTTATAGAAGAAAAATAATAATCCTCTCCCAATAAGTCAAAACATCAATGTTTATCGGCTCTTTAAGTATTTAGATAGCTCGGCTTCAGATATGCAAAAGTTTGCCCAATCCTGCATAATCTCGCGCCGGTGTTTCATCATGTTGGCACGGTCATACGCACCGTTGTAGGCGTCTCTGAAGTGGAGCATGCAGTATTCAACGGCTTTCTCATCGTATTTTTTGAAATTCTCTGATACATCATCACGTGCCCAAGTCTTAAAGCCACTTCGCACCGTGCCGTGTTGCGTTATAAGGGAAGGTTTCCCAAATTCATCTAAGACATTCGGGTCATGTAGATCAAGACCGTCTAAAAATTCGGGAGAATCATTGAGACGTTTAATTAACTTTGAAAATTGACCGTCTGAGTAATTGGTTGTTGCTCCGTTACGCTTTACGCCAGACGGGAATATGTATGCTTTTTCCGCCAGTTTCGGCAGAGACTTTAATATCTGGATTGCCTGAGTACTCAAGAATATCGTGCGTTTTCTTGGATCGGGTCTTTTTTGCTTGTCGTGCTCGACAGGAATAATCCACTTTCTATTTTCAAAATCAATCTCGTTCCATTGCGCCAATCTCACGGCCTGACTTCTGGCGGAAGTCAAAAGGGAAAATACAAACATCAATGAATCAACGCCTCCTATTTCTAAAAGGAGCTTGATAAATTTTGGAAGGTGCTTGTAGGGTAGGGCCGGTCTGTTTTGGCTTTCTTTCTTAACTTTTTTTGCCGGCGCCAGCAGTAACTTTAATTCCTCATTGCAAGGGTTTTGAATAATGCCGTATGTGCCTAAACTCTTGGCATACAAAAAACACTCCTCAACCCTTGTTAGTACTCTTCTTGCTGTTTCTCCTTTAGTTCGATACAAAGGGTCAAATACCGTGTATAGGTCTCTGTGGTTTATCTCGTTAATTGGTTTATCGCCAATGAGAGGAAAGACATGGTTTTTTACTCGATTAAATTCCCTCTCCGGATTATTAAGTCCTTTGACCATGACTTCTCGATAGTACTCATTGAAAACCACGCGGAAGGTGGCGCGTTTCAATCTTTCAGCGTTCTCAGCTTCTTCTTTTTGTCTTGCCGTTTCTTCGGCCAAACGTTTTTCTTCTTCTCGCGGGTCAATGCCGTTTCTCACCATCTCCTGAATCTCTTCGGCAATTTGTCGCGCGCGCTTCAAACTCTTAACGCCAGACAGATATCTAGTGTATTCCGTGCCGTTTTTTCGGATTCTTACGTAATAACAAGAGAAGGTCTCCCGCTTTTTTATGTATAGGCCGCGGCCTCCTACTGCGTGATCTCCAATTTTTAGTGCTTTGATTTCTTTTTCGGTGAGAAGTTTTGCAATCTTCGGCATATTCTCAAAACCTCTTCTGGATTTTAGGATACCAAACGGGATACCATCTAGGATACCAAAAAATGCCAGATTGTCTCGTAAAGAGATGGAAGGCTACAGAGAGGGAAATGCTGTAACTTATTGATATAAAAGAAAACCCCGTAAGGCTACGGGGTCTCTCGGAATAGGGATTGGTGGCCCGAACCGGACTTGAACCGGTACAGCTTGCGCCGAGGGATTTTAAGTCCCTTGTGTCTACCAATTTCACCATCGGGCCGCCAAGAAGTCGCATTCTAATATAAATTTCAAAAAGCTGCTTTTTTCTTTCTTCAAGTCTTCGATATCAATTGTTTCTTCTCTTCGTAGAAACGAGTTCGTTTTTTACTCAGATTAGGGTTTACACATAAAGCATCACATAAAACAGGTAAAATCATAAGTAAGAAATTTGAGGAAATTAGTGATTTTCCTAGGTCGAAGGATTAACAAAATGTTCTGTCGGCCAGGTGAAAATTAAAGGAGGATCAATATGTCTGCGAATTTCTCTTCTGATTCGATCGTTTGGGTCGACGGACAGGTCACTCTGCCGAAGCATATTTTGAAAATTTTAGGCATCGAAAACGGTCATCGCTCTAATGTGACGTTTATCGTAGAAAACGGCGAAGTAAAAATCGTTAACAGCGCTGCCTATGCAATGAACAATCTGAAAAAAGCTAAAGATAAAGAAGCCGCCTAACACTTTCTACACAAAGCAGCTTGAAATCATTTTTGTTTAAAAAGCCGGTTGCATTGATGTGAACACGTCAACAGCCGGTTTGGCGTTTTTAGATTAGATCTGTCCTCAAGTTAGATGTGGATTAATACAATCCTCCTTGGTAATTACCCTTCCTCATTTCCTTCCAACTGAAATTTCTGCAAATTAAAGGGTGTCGGCCTTCTCCTCTCTCATATAATTTTTGAAGAATATCTAACAACCTCAGAAATTTACGGAGAAATAATGGATTCTCTGATATCCAATACCGCCGCTATAAACGGGCTTCTTGCGCGCTTTGGCGTGAAGTTCGGTATCTATAAAAACGGCGAGTTTCATGAGCAGCTGTTTCCCTACGATTCGCTTCCTCGAATTATTCCTGCGGATGAGTTCGCTGAAATTGAAGCCGGCTTGATTCAGCGTGTCGATGCGCTCAACGCCTTCTTGAGAGACATCTACACGGAAAAGCGAATTGTCGCTGACGGCGTGATTCCGGAAGACTTCGCTTTTTCGTCAAGCGGCTTCCTGCCGGCGTGTGACAACTTTGTTCCGCCGAACGGAATTTACTCTCATATTTCAGGCATTGACCTCGTCCAAGCTAAAGACGGAACTTGGTACGTTCTTGAAGACAACCTACGCATTCCTTCAGGCGCTTCCTATCCTTTAATTGCCAGAAAACTCGCTCGCCGTGCTTCGCCGGAGACATTTAAAAATAACTCGGTCGATCGCAACGATGATTACGGACTCCTTTTAAGAGAAGCAATGGAAAGCGTGAATCCCGGCGGCCGCTGCGTCATCATGACACCGGGAAGGTACAACGCTGCTTTCTTCGAGCATGCTTATTTGGCTGAGATGACCGGATGTCCTCTGGTTATGCACAATGACTTGTTCGTACAAGACAATAAGCTCTATTTCAAGAGCAGATCGGGTTCTCCACAGTCGGTCGGCGCTCTCTATCGCCGAATCTCCGACGACTATCTTGATCCTTTGACCTTTAAACCTGAATCACTCATCGGCGTTCCGGGCATTATGAATGCCTATCGGGCAGGGAACCTCGCGATTATCAATGCTCCCGGAAATGGCGTTGCCGACGACAAGGGTATTTATTACTTCGTTCCCAAGATGATTCGTTACTATCTGGGCGAAGAACCGATCCTCAAAAACGCACCGACTTATCTGCCTTTCTACGAAGAAGACAGAGAGTACTGTCTGGCGAACATCGAACGCTTAGTTATTAAAGATGTTGCCGAAGCAGGCGGTTACGGAGTTCTCTTTGGTAAAGATTTAAACCAAGAAGAGCTTGAAGCCTGGAAAGTAAGAATTCAGACTGAATCACGTCGCTTTATTCTTCAGGAAGTGATCGACTTTATTGACCTGCCGGTTCTCGAAGACGGAACGGTCGTAGAGCGCAAATGCGATCTTCGTGCATTTGTCATTAGTTCAACCAACGGAACGAAAGTTTGGCACAGCGGTCTTACTCGTTTTTCCCGCAAGCCGGATTCGTTCGTCGTTAACTCTTCTCAAGGCGGAGGCTTTAAAGACACATGGATTTTATCTCGATAGAAAAAGGCGAAAACTTATTTTGGCTCGGCCGCTACGTTGAACGTGTCTACCGTACGCTGAATTATCTCGAAGGCCTCTATGATGTTCTGATTGATACAGATGAGACGGCTTATAAAGAATTTTGTGCCGCTTTAAACATTCCTGATGTTTACGAAGATGCCTCTGACTTTATGACGAGTTACTTCTTCGACGAGCTCAACCCTGATTCGGTGTACAGCAATCTTTCTCGAGCCTACGACGACGGAATTTTGCTGCGGAATACCATCTCGACTCGCTCTTTGGCTTATATTCAGCTGGCACTTGATGCGATGGAAGATGCGAAGGCAGAAGGTTCCGGAGCTCTGTGTTCTTTTGAAGTCATCGATCGCTTGTTGGCTTTCTGGGGCAGTATTGACGAATATCTCTCTTCAGGTCAAGAACGCTGTCTCGTTAAAGCCGGCCGTTACCTTGAGCGCCTGGACATGCAGCTGAGATTGGGAGAAAGCTGGGAAACAATCGGCGTGACGATCGGTAAACTGGATCGCAGATTACAGGGCGCAAAGATTGCCTACAGCGGTCAAAAAATGCGTGTTCTGAAAAATTTTGCCCAGTTAGCTGATGATGATCCGGAGACCCGGCTGGTGGCTTTGGAAACAGTTCAGAAGCTCTTGAATAATTAAAAACTTGATACAATGAAAAAATTTTTGTATTCGCTTAGGGCGGATCTGTTGTTTTCCGAACCCGTTTCGAATCACACATTTGTGCTTCGCTCTGTCCCGCTCTCGGAGCCGGGACAGGAGCCGATGCGCATCTCTTTAACCTGTCAGCCGGGCTGCCGGCTGTCAGAAACCTTTGACGGACAAGGCAATAAAGTTTTCCTGGGCAGCATCGAGAATAAACATACCTTCTTTTCTTTTTGCTCGACAGGAGAAGTATTGGTCGATTCCTCGCAGCGCAGCAGTTTCGGTGCGGCTGCCTACTATCGATATCCGACTCAGCTTACGACGCTGACCGGCACGCTCAAAGATTATTTTGAAGCCAATAAAGTTGAAGGCGCACCCATCGCCCTTGCTGAATACTGGCTAACAAAAATTGGTACAGACTTCCGCTATCAAAAAGGCGTTACGACAACAGTAACTGCGGCCCATGAAGCGTGGGAGCTCGGCGCCGGAGTTTGTCAGGATTTTGCGCACATTCTTCTTGCTTTCTTACGAACTCAGAACGTTATTTGTCGCTACGTTGCCGGACTGACCACCGGTGAAGGTGCTTCTCATGCTTGGGTAGAAGTTTTTGACGGTGAAACATGGATCGGAGTGGATCCTACGCATCAGAGATTCTGTGACGATAATTACGTCAAGATTTCACAAGGACCAGACTTTAGTTTTTGCGCTTTAGAAAGAGGCGTCTTTATGGGCGCAGCGGATCAAAGTATGTCGGCAAAGTGTAAGTTGGTTGAAATTTGAGAATGATTGAAGACGTCATAAAAGTAAAGATGCCGGTCGGCGAGTCTTTGGTGATTCGCAAGAACCGCCACTTGCCTGATAACGTTGCGTCAGCAGAAGGCCTTAAAAGACTTTGCGTCGTTTCCGGAATTCACGGCGATGAGCTTGAAGGACAGTACATTTGTTATTTGCTTAATAAAGTCGTTCGTGAAAAGAGTGAGCACCTTAAAGGGGTGTTGGATGTCTATCCGGCATTGAACCCGATGGGCATCGATACGATCCAGCGAGGATTTCCCGGTTTTGATTTGGATATGAACCGGATTTTCCCGGGACGTACCGACGGAGCGGCGACGGAGTGGGTTGCAAGCAAATTGATTCAGGAATTCAAAGGCGCAGAAATGGCGATTGATATTCACGCCAGCAATATCTTCCTGCGCGAGATTCCCCAGGTTCGCGTCAATATCAATACGGCAGATAAACTCGTTAAATACGCGAGCATGCTCGATGTCGATTTTGTTTGGGTGCATCAAGCTTCTACTGTGCTCGAATCAACGTTGGCTTACAGCTTAAATTCCATCGGCGTTAAAACTCTTGTCGTAGAGGCAGGCGTCGGCATGAGAATTACTCAGGATTATTGTCAACGGCTTGTGAACGGAATTCTGAATCTTATGCAGAATCTCGGTATGTGGGGCGGCCCCGTCCAGCCTGTTAAACAGCCGATCGTTTCCTTAGATCGCTCCGTGAGTTTTGTGAATGCTGAAGAGCCGGGTGTGTTTGTCCCGACGGTTCGCCACAGCGATAACGTTAGACGAGGCGAGATTTTTGGCCGAATTGTAGATGCGCTTTCAGGTGAGGTTCGTCAGGAATGCGTCTCCGAAGTCGATGGTTTGCTCTTCACGCTTCGTGAATATCCTATCGTAAATAAGGGGTCTCTGATTGCCCGAATTCTTCAGGAAGAACGTCGATGAAAGAAGAAGTTATTTTCAGAATGGAGTCGGCCTACCGCGAAGACTTTGAAGTAAAAAGTTATCACTTCGGCGGCCCTGAAAAGACCATGTGCATTATCGGCAATATGCGCGGCAATGAAATTCAGCAGCTCTATATTGCCGGCCAAATGGTTCGAACATTAAAGCGCTTTGAGGAAGAAGGGCGGTTTATCCGCCGTCACGGTGTGACGGTGATTCCGTGTGCCAATCCGTACTCCGTTAATGTCGGTAAGCGCTTCTGGGCGATGGATAACTCCGATATCAATCGAATGTATCCCGGATACAACAAAGGTGAGACTACTCAGCGAATAGCTGCCGGTATTTTTGAAAAGATTCAGGGCTACCGCTTCGGCGTGCAGTTTTCCTCTTTTTATATGCCCGGAGACTTCGTCTCTCATGTGCGCATGATGAAGACGGATTATGAGGACACTGGCTTGGCTCAGCTTTTCGGAATGCCTTTTGTCGTTCTTCGCAAACCCGTTCCCTTTGATACCACAACCTTAAACTTCAACTGGCAGGTGTGGGATACAAAAGCCTTTTCTCTTTACAGCCGTTCTACCGAGAAGATCGATAAGAAGGGTGCGGACATGGCGATTGCGGCGGTTTGCCGCTTCTTAAGCCGAATGAACGTTTTAAATTACAACGTTTACGGCGGCTATGAATCGACCGTTCTTATAGAAGAAGAGCTGGTGTCGCTGCGTTCAACCGCTTCCGGTCTTTACATTCCGCACGTGAAATCCTTTGATTCCGTTGAACGCGGACAAGTTCTTGCGGACATCATTGATCCGCTTACCGGCGTGACCGTCGCCCAAACCGAAGCACCCGAAGACGGCATTGTGTTTTTTGCCAAAGATTCTCCCCTTGTCATGGAAAACGAAACTCTCTTTAAAATAGTGAACAAGCTTCACAAGTAACACATAAAGAGAGTCCCCGGATGGCAGATGTCAGCTACAACATTCCGGACCTGCGTCCGGGAGAGGTTTTTCGTGTCGAACAGACGATAAAGCGCAGCCGCTTTATCGCTTCTGTCGGACACACTCCCGGTGTCGAAGAAGCAAAAGCTTTCATCGAACAAATTAAAGCCGAATTTGAAGATGCCCGGCACAATTGCTGGGCTTATTGTGCCGGAGCCGCCGGATCTACCGATCGTATCGGCGCAAGCGATGACGGCGAGCCTCACGGAACCGCCGGACGCCCCATGCTGACGGCTGTTACGCACAGCGGCATTGGAGAAGTGACCGTTGTTGTGACTCGTTACTTCGGCGGAATTTTGCTCGGTACGGGAGGACTAGTTAAAGCCTATCAGTCTTCCGTCAAAATGGCGTTAGAGGGAGTGCCCACGCGAGTTCGTACCAAAACGAAACGCATCAAATTCAGCGTTGAACATCGATTTGTGAATCAGGTTCTGCGCAAGATCGAAGCCGTAAACGGTCGAATTCTAGAAAAGAATTTTGATATGGGTGCGGATTTTGATGTCGAAATCCCCGAGGATCTCGCTGAGACTTTTGCTAAAGAATTGGAAGAGCTCACGCGCGGAGCTCTTCTCATTGAATTCGTCGAAGAGTAACGGCTTATTTCGCTACGCCGATTGTTAAATTTAAGCTCTCTAAACCTGTAAACGTCTGGCTTGGGAAAGCTTCATTCTGATTTTGCTTAAGAATGACAAACTCAGGTTTGCTTCGACGGGCAAACAATTCGCTTCTTCCCAAGAGCAGAGAAAGTGCCACGAAGAAACGCTGATCGGCAGAAATTGTCTTCATGCCCGCAAGACCTGAAGCGTCCGAGAGCTCGGGTGCAAATAATTTCAAACCTTCATCACGGAGTTTGATCTTGGCGCCGGGGATGAAGGCATCAATGTCTGAAGAGCCGTAGGCGACTGCAAGCGACAAACCTAAACGCGCAATTCCCCCCGGTTCCTCAGCATTGGCGCAGAGAGATTCCCATCGCTCAAGCGAGGTCTGCAGCTTTTGGAATTCTGCTTCTTCCCGTTTTCGGCGATTTTTGTTATTCGCATTTTTTGCCATCTTCTCACGTAGGCCTGTGAGCTGAGCAGTGGCTGTGTGGAAGAGATCGGATTTTTCTAAGAGTTCTTCTTCGAGCTGTTCACGAGTGCGCGTCGTCAGGTTCTTCTCCTGAAGACTGTTTAATGCCTGCTGTTTTTCTTCGTACTGCGAATTTACGACACGATACCTTTCGAGCAGTTCATCGTTTTGACGCATGAGGTCATCTTTCTGTGCAGTCGAGATCTGAGAAGAAAGGAAGCTGGACTCGTTCGGGAAACCGGCCTTTTGAAGTTTTTGGTTGAAAGCGTCCGAAAGCGATTCAATGGATTTAATGGTTTCGCTGCGATGTGCTTCGAGAGTATTAATTTTGTTCTGCGTAGAAAGCAAGGCTTCCTCTTTGGAAGCAAGACTTAATTTAGCTTCTTCGGCAAGACGTGTGGCATTGGCCTTTTCTGTTTCAATCGCGGCAATTACTTCTTCCGGTGTCTGGCTGGCAATTGCTTCATGCCGTTCTTTTTGGAACCGTTTGATCTGTTCAGTGAGAGCCTCGATGTCCTTTTCTAAGGTTTCTGCGCTCTTCTTCTGAGCAGTCAGAGACGCGACAGTATTTCGGAGGGCTTCTTCGCTCTCCGCTGTTTCTTCTTCGATCTGTTTTTTCTCGACGCTCCAGTTGATCCACTGTTCGCGGCGTTTTTCGAGCGTTGGAAGGTTCTGCTTCATGATGGCCGGGTTAGAGGCCTTCAGGCCGAAGCGGGCAAAGGCTCGCTCGAGCAAACGCGTCAGGGAGACGCGATTAAGTTCAGAGTCTTTTTGATTCTTTTCTAGCTCGGCAGACATGTTGGCGAAGTTCTTCAAAGCCTCTTCCAAAGACGCCTGTTCTTCTTTTTTACGAGCGGTTTTAAGCGCTGCATCTTCGCGCTTTTCTTTCAGCGATTCAATCGCTTCCGTGAGCCCTTGAATTTTCTCTAATCGTGCTTCAAGGTCATCTCGACGATTGGCTAAAGAAGTTTGTTTTTGCTTGAGTACAGCCGCCCAAGTGATCGGTTTCTTCTCTCTCAAGCCGACAATATTGAGCTCGCTCGCGATATACAAAATCTCGCCCTTGGCTTCATTGAGTTCTGTCGTAAGCGTATTCAGAATGTTTTCGGCTTCTGTCTGCTGCAGCTGAAGCTGCGCAAATTCAGCTTTGCATTTTTCCGATTCGACGAGCGCGAGCTGAGCGTCTTCTTTTGCTTTAGCGAGTTTGTCTTCCAACGAACGGTCAAACGGCAGTTTGACGGAGTAGGGATGGTGAATCGCGCCACACAAGGGACACGGCTTGCCGTTGGCTAACTTTTCGCGCGGTTCATTCAGCGACAGTACTTCGAGATAGAAGGAATAAGCCTGCTGAGCTGAATTGACGACGGCTGTCTTGTCGATATAGGCCTGGCGAGCCGCATTCAAAGCAACCGTCGCGAGTCTCAAGGCGTGCTTGGTGCTCTCGAGCCCTGCTTTTACCTGATTGAATCGGTCGTGTCCTTCTGCCAAGAGGACAATTCTTCCTTGAAGCGCGTCTAGGGCATTTAAGCGTTCATTCTGATTGTCCAGTTCCGCAGCCAGCGTCTCGACGCCTTCTATTCCTAAAGACTTGGAAAGCATGCGCTCCTTCATGGAAAGTTCGCCCGTGACGGCAAGCTCCTCGTTTTTAAGAGCGGCAATGACGTTTTGAACGTCTAATAAAGCAGAGCGAGAGGACTCAATCCGTTTCTGCAGTTCCCGCTGCATTTCTTCTGCCTCTGCGCTGCGAATGACTTCAGCGTCAATCTCATCAAGAAGACGTTTGTACTCTTCGAGCTCATCGACCAAGAGCTTATCCATAGAAAGGTCATCCATCTTCTTGTTCAGAAGTTGTGAGCGAATGGTCAGCTGGGAGAGGACGTTTTTTAATCGTGTGTTTTCTTCAGAGAGGAGACGAGCCGCGGTTTGCTCGTTGAACAACTCCTCTTTAAGGTGCTTGCTTTGAATCTGAGAATCTTCGATTTTTTCATCTAATTCGCGAACGCGTTCCAGCGTCACACACTTCTCGTTGTAGTTTTCCAGGACGCTCTTGAAATTTTTGTCTGCCTCAGCATGAGCCAGAGAGGCGGAGCGGACGCGTTCAGAAAGCATCGGGACGGATTTTTTAAGTTCCGTAATCAGCTTACCTTCTTCTTTCTCATCGACTCGAAGCTTAGAGAGGACATCGTAGTCGGGAGCTAAGGCGTCTGTTTTCAGCGCTTTTTCCAGAACGTTCTTTTTCACGTCAAAGCGAGAAAGGTCGCCGTTGACTGCCGTGAGCTGCTTAGACAAGCGGGCGGCTTCATCCTTGAGCATATTGATGCGAATGAGCCAGTCCATCGAATCTTTGAGCTGGGCAATTTCGTTTTGCAGAGCGGCGTGAGAGACGCCGGCCTTAATGAGCTGCTGATTGAGGCGTTCTTCTTCCTCATCAGAAACAACCGAAATTCCGTCTATGACAGACTTAGAAGCGGCGAGCAAGGCGGCCTTCTGCTGAGAAACTTCAATGCCCTGAGTCAGGATTGCATTTCCGAGGGACTCGGAGACATTTCCGATCAAAGATGAGGCTAAAGTATCCGCATTCTCGGTCAAAGATTCAGAAGTCGAGAGAATGTCATAGAAAAGGGTGTCTTCTAATTTATCGGCATCAAGATGCGTGATTCTAGCCATGGCGACAGGAAAGGGCGCTGCCTGCAGGTCAAACGGCATGCCGTTTTTGCGGATTTCAGTGTTTTCGTGGGACCGAAGAAGTTCAAATCGTCCCTCTTCTGTGGAGAAGACCAGGCGGACTTCGGGATTTTTTCCAAGTTTCTCGGATGAGATATCGAATAGAGCGAACTTTAGAGCGTCAAGGAATAACGCAATACTTTTCTCTCCCGTCAGGGGAATGGAAAGAACGTCGGTGCGTCCGTCAAAATCGAGATCCCATTGACCGAGGAAAGTCGGTACTCGGGAAAGACCGAAAGCATGAATCTGCATAACGAAAAATCAAAACAACAAATCAGTAAGCAACCTTGGTTAATCCGTATCCGAGCGCAAAGAAAATGGCAGAGATCACGGTCCACATGATTGTCAGAACACGGGTCACAGAGAGGATTTTTTCTCGCTGGTAGTCGTCGATGCCGGGCTTAAGCAGCATTCGGCCGAACTTGCTGTAATAGCTTCCGCAGAAGCCTCCGATAACTGCCGGGATCATGCCCCAAAGATAGCTAAAGTTGATCCAGCCGATGAACAGCCCGGAAGCGATCATGGCGGCGATGATAATGGGATAAGCGAACATATTATTTTTACTCCGAAAGGTTCACTTTACCAAATCTCGACAGAAGAAAAAACGCCGCATTGTCTGCGGCGTTTTTATTAGAAATGAGAAACGTTACTTCAAGTCTTCGGGAACTTTGCCGCCGTTTTCGGCAAGCTTCTGCATAACGGCCTTAATCAGCCAAACGTTCATCTGAGAATAGTCACCGCCGATAAGGTTTTCAGGGCAGCCGAGTTCTTTTGCCAGCTCTTTACGATTAGCTAAAGATGGGTCCATTCCAAGAAGCTTCATAAGGTCAACAATAGAAGTTTTCCAGTTGAGTTTCTGTGGGTTCTTGGCAGCCAAAGCTTCGCAGACAGCAGCGACGTCTACGATTTCGGGCGATCCTGCAGGCGTTTCGACTGCA
>OMGL01001791.1_pt1 | contig 12287 bp, 5 predicted proteins | sample 1645831 | NCBI WGS metagenome assembly OMGL01 (sample SAMN00849301, study PRJEB25192) | human gut metagenome | reverse complement strand
AAATGCTGCCGTGCTGGATAATGTAGCCATAGCCAGGCTCAGCGCCATAACCTTAAACATATTTTTCTTCATAACGATCATTCTCCTTTTTCCGTCAGAACACTCTTACTGCTATAGCTTATGATACCTTTTTCCAATGGCATTTGTCAACGAATTTGCCGGGCGATTATCTGACGATTTTCTTTCAATTCCTGGTATTCTGTGTTATAATCTTTCATATTACGAAGACGGGGGAATATTATGGGAATTCAGCTTGATCGAGTCATCAACGAAAACTATGAAAAACTGAATACAGTGGACCAACATATTCTGCAGTTTGTTCAGGCCAATCTGGAATCATGCAAAAAAATGAATATTGCGGATCTGGCCAAACATTGCAGTGTTTCCACCGCAACCATCCTTCGCACAGCGCAAAAGCTGAACTTCAGCGGCTACAGCGAATTCAAATATTTTCTGCGTTCTGATTTTGAGGGTATACCGGATGTAAGCCTTGTGTACTGCTTTTCTAACATGGATGAGGTGTTTGCCGCACTAAGAAAAAATTACGTGGAGGCTATATGCGGCCACGAGAGTGCACTGATATCGTTCATCAACACGGCACCGGATGAGTACAGGCTTCTTGATGAGAGCTTCCTGTATTCAGCACTTGGTGTCGCATTCGATATACAATATGATGAAGAGTTTGTGGAGGAGCTGTTTAAAACTCTTGGTGATATGATGAACGATGGAACCATAGCCGCAATTGTCGGGAAATACGGATTGGATGCGGAGAAATCTCTGGGGAGGGGGAACGATTAGTGGACAGCTTTAAACGAAAACTGAGAGTGTTTAAAATCTCCGGAATTGTCGTTCTGGTACTGCTCCTGTGTCTTGCAGCACTGCATTTGTTATTAGTGTATCGTGGACTTACTTCAATAGAAAAAATAAGAGTGCAGACGATAGAATATATTGAAGAAAAGGTTGAGACCTATGATAATTACAGAGCGAATGACAAGACAAAGAGTCTTGTGCATCTGCTTGATAAAGCACTTGCGATTGTGCATAATCTTGAACAGGATGAGTTATTTTATGTTAAAAATATCGGAATATATTCCTATGAGCAGCATCTGAGCGGTATTATCGTGCTTGACGGGAACATGGATGTTTTATTAAATGTTGAATCAACGGCAGATACGCATATAGAAGACTGGAGCACACTTATATCCGCAGAAAGCGTTTCAGGGGTGATAGAATCCCCTAAGAAGGTATATATGACCAGAGTGTATGCCGCGGAGGGACAGGGGTATGACATAGCTGTTGTGCATCGAAATGACGCTCCTGGGGCGGTGATTGTATACAAGCTTCAGGACATGGTGGTGGAGGGTGTAAATGATATCACGCTTGACAGTATATTTGAAAATATGCAGATTGCCAATGACGGACTTATAGTCATATCGGAATGTGATAATGTGATTGCAGCCAATAAGACGAGTGCTTACAGTCTTACCGGTGAGCGGCTTGCCCGGATGTACTCTGACGGAAAAACGGTTAGGGAAAAGCTGAAAAAAATCAGATATGATGGCAGACGCTGGTATTTGACCGAGGAAAAGTATAAGAGCTATACGATACATGTCATGTTCCCTGTTTTTGAGGTGTACAAGGTCTGCTATGCCATGGAGACGGCATTTATGCTGTTGTACATTCTGATGTGTGCACTTATGTGGGGAGTTCACAACAATTCAGAGAAGAAGAATTACTACATGGAGAAGAGACGTCAGCTTGAACTGCAGAATGCACTTGAGCGCGCTGAACGTGCGACGGCAGCTAAGAGCACCTTCCTTTCCAATATGAGTCATGATATACGTACACCTATGAATGCCATAATCGGATTCACCAAGCTGTTACGCGAACAGCTTGACAATAAAGAGAAGGCAGCCGGATATCTCGACAAGATAGATGATTCGAGCAGATATCTTCTTGAAATCCTGAATAATATACTTGATATTGCCAGAATTGAGAGCGGAAAAACAACACTTGAAGAGGATATAGTCTGCATTGACGATCAGTGCAGGGAGATTTATGCGGTTTTTGAAAATCAGATGGCACAGAAAGCATTGAACTTTTCATTGAAGGTGAATGTCAGGCACCACTATGTAAGCTGTGACATTTTGAAGGTAAAACAGATAATCTTTAATCTCCTGAGTAATGCCTACAAGTACACGGACATTGGCGGAAGGGTTACATTTGAAGTGACTGAGCTGCCTTGCTATACGGAGGGATATGGCTTGTATGAAATCAGGGTGTCAGATACCGGAATAGGAATGTCGGAGGAATTTATATCCCATATTTTTGAGGAATTTGCAAGGGAGAGAAATACCACTGAGAGCAAGCAGCCCGGAACAGGGCTTGGAATGGCAATAGCGGATCAGCTTGTAAAGCTTATGGGAGGAACAATCAATGTTGAAAGTGAGATTGGCAAGGGAAGTTCCTTTGTCGTACTTTTGACTCAGGGCTTGGTTAATGTGCCACTGCAGGATGAAAGAGCTGATGAAACAATTATTGAGTATAATCGTGGGGAGAGGAGAAAGCGAATCCTGCTTGCTGAGGATAACGATATGAATGCCGAGATTACCGTGGAGCTTCTCAGCTTCCACGGCTTTGACGTGGACAGGGTGAAGGATGGAGCGGAGTGCGTTTCAGCTCTGGAAAAAGCACAGCCGGGATATTACTGCCTGATACTTATGGATATCCAGATGCCTAATATGAATGGGTATACGGCTGCTGAACGTATAAGGGCTATGCCGGATTCCACAAAGGCAGGCATACCGATAATTGCAATGACGGCAAATGCGTTTGACGATGATAAGAAGGCGGCGTTTCAGGCAGGAATGAATGGGCATATATCAAAGCCTATAGATTTTGACAGTATGATGCAGATGATAAGAAATTTTATTGACTATGGAGGTGAATGACAGCTATGGGATTTTTCAAATCGAAGTATGAGAAGGAGCTTGACGGGATTATAGCGGACATCAATATAAATATGAATAATAACTACAAGGATAATGCGCAGGCTGGGCTTAGAAGGTTCGATGAAAGACTTGAGGAACTGCTTTTACAGGGGCTTCTGAAGGAGAAAGCCGCCAGAGAATATAAAAGACAGCTTTCTTCCTTTAAGGAGAAGATGAAGGGATATACCCATAAGGACCAGCTGAAAAACTGGGGTTAGTTGTATTGTACGATCAGATTGATGCCTGAAAACGGAACTCTCCATTTTCGGCAAAAAATCCATAGATACCGTGATATTTTTCTATTACGGATATCATGCTCTGTATTCCTATGCCATGTCCGTTTGCGGATGTGACAGGGACATCATTCTTAAAAACGGGTGCTGTGTGATAACTGTTTGACATGTTTATGCACAGCTTCCCGTTTTTTTCGTACAGCTTAAGGCTGATATATCTGTCATCCGGCTGGGGCAGCTGGACACAGGCATGGATTGCGTTTTCAAAGGCATTGGCAAAAAGGCTGCACAGATTGGTTATCTGGAATTTTGAAAAATCATAGGCGGTGACCGATATACTTACTTTTATATTGTTTTCGCCGGCTTCATCTGCATAATATGACAGAATAAGATTGAGAGCTTCATTTTCGCAGTACTTCACAACCCTGCTGTTGTCGAGGGAGGTGCTTATTTCCGCTATGTAGTTCAGGGCATCCTCATTCTTGTTTTCCTTTATGCACTGGCTTATAAAATTCAGATGATGGCGCAGGTCATGACGGTATATGGCAGCCTGCTTCTCTGAGTAAGATATCTGCTGTATCTCCTTTTGAACCTGAATTGCCGCGGCTCTGAGAAGGAGGTTTTCGTGCTCTGTCTTATTTCGCTTGTTGGCGGCGTCAAGTGAAAAAATTGAAAGTATCAAATATAGCAATACAATAAAGCTGTCCACAAAATCGATAATAACGATTCCTCCGGTGTGCAGAAGGTCGGTGTAGACTGTAAAGGCATATTCAATGATATAGTACGCAAGCGGCAGAAGCAGAAACGGCAGAAGAGATGTGGTGCTTTCATATTTAAGCTTTTCAACATAGGGGGATAAGTATTTTATTATAAGTATAAGCAGCGGAATAGTCACCAGAATGGCGGCAGCATTGGCAATATCCTGGTTATAGCCGAAAAATGATGATATAAGCGTCCCAATCCATTTTCGCGGTGTACACAGAAGATAAGCTGTAAGCACAGAGATGATGGACATGCTGATACTCTGATGGAATACAAAAAATATCAGAAGAATGAGAGGAAGATGTATGAGCAGAGGATAGCAGGTATATAATGTCTGCTTCCCTAAAAGCAGATATGCAATAAGCTGTATGCACCCAAATCCGAGGATGGTAAAAATATACTGCTTTTTATTGTCCTCAAAACGCATGCCTACAAAGTAAAAGGCTGCCGTTATTCCGAAGAAAAGGACAAAAGCGTAATTGGTTAAATCCAGAATATTTGAAATATTTATCATGGCGTTTCCTCCATCTGGAAGGCGAGATACTGCTTCTTCAGCTCGCTCACTCTTCTCTGCGCAAGTGGGATGGTCTTTCCGTTCTGAAGCTGCATATCCGTGGCACCGATTGAACGTATGAAGTTCATATTGACCACAAATGAGCGGTGGGCAAGCAGAAATTCGTGGTTGTACATAAGCTTATCACATATTGATGTGAAACGCTCGGAACATTCCAGCTGTGAATCGTTATTGAGATAGTAAATTACTTTTCTGTTGAAAGCCTCGACACAGACTATATTTGATAACAGAAGCTTATGTACTCCGCTGCTGTTCTTTACCACGATATATTTAGGGCTGTCCGACTCTTTCTTTTCAAGAATATCATCGATAGCGCCAAAAAGCTTATCCCTTGTTATGGGCTTTAGAAGATAATTGGCGGCCTTGACGGTGTAGCTTTCGACAGCAAATTCAGGCGATGCAGTAAGAAAAATAATATCGGCTGCCTTATCGAAGCTGCGAATCTCCTTGGCAAGGGACATCCCGTTTAAAACAGGCATGATGACATCCAGCAGATAGAGGTCATATTTTTCGTAAGCAGACTTTGAGGCAAGCTCAACACTGCTGGTATAACATTTATAGCTAATCGGTATATCGTGCTCTGCCATATAGGTATTTATAAAAGAGGATATAGAAGAAATTTCGTTTATCTCGTCATCACATACAGCTATTTTAAGCATTCGTTCATTCACCCCTGTAAATTTATATATGTATTATAAACTTTATATTGATAAATTTCTACAGCTAAGTCTTATCGTTCATGTCAAAAAAAATGTAATTCATGCAATTTCGTCCATGAATGTTTTTTATTAGGATATTATATATAGCAAATAGAACTAATATAGCACTTTTGATTTATAAAAGACAACAGGAGGAATATGCTATGTGGAGAAAAATCTATAATGCAATATGGGCAGACAAAGCCAGAAGAGCAGCAGTGCTTACAATCATTATTGCATTGATTGTGTCCGGCACAGCGTTGGCAATACTTAACACGATTGGGAAATCCAAGCCGGCGCAGGGCATACCGGATGAGCAGCCACTGATTGGAACGGAGGTTGCGGATCTGCCACAGGAGAGCAGCCGGAATACTAATCAGGAGACAGAAAGCCAGCCGGCAGATGAGCGGCAGACGGAACAATCCGGTGAACAGTATGAGACACCTGAGGTGACCGGGCCGTCAGCACAGGAGACTTCGGCAGGAGGGAATGAACAGAGTTCTTCAAAGACGGCGGATACCCAGCCTGCCACAGTCAGTGGTGAGACTGTCAGTGAGTCCGGTGAAGCGGAGAACGTCACACAGGAGACTACCACACAGAATAATGTGGAGCCGGAAGTGAGATATTCTGTGAATTTTGCAACACAGGGCGGAAGTGTATTACAGACAAAGCAGGTTGAGCGTGGAACCAGGATAAAGAGTTTTTCTACGCCGTACAGTGAAGGGAATATCTTCCTTGGATGGTATTATGATGAAGCACTTACACAGCCGGTTAAGGAGGATGACAGTGTCAACAGGGACCTTACACTGTATGCTGCATATAGACAGGCTGAGCAGCTGCAGCCGGTAGAGAACATAGTATTTGCCGCAGTGGAGAATGTCGACGGAGACAGCTTTGCCATCACGGTTGTGACAGAGGACAAGAAGCTGGACGCAGAGGGAGTGCGCGCAGCTCTTGATGTAAAGAACCTTACCGACCCTGGGCAGACGGACATTGTCAGGGTTACAGGTGCGGATGGAGAGTATGTGATTACAGGAATTACTCCTGAGATAGAAAACAATTCATCCATGGCTGTTCCGGGTTTTGAGGACGGTTGTACATATAGAATCACACTCACGGATTCGAGACTTAATTTTAAAAATCAGCCGGACACGGTAAGGGAGTACAACTTTACAACAGCTAAGAAGGAGGTATTGAATGTATCACTTAACAGTGACATTGTGTATATACCTATAAGCGATTTAAAGAATATAACCAATGCTGGAGATTCTGTTGAAACGCTGAGTATTGCACTCTATAAGGCGGATAAGGATGGGGTGCTTGGCCCGGCAGAGCCTACACAGGGTCAGTTCGATTACAGCAGGGAAAGCTTGAACGTAGGGGATGTAATATCAATATATGCAGGCTTAAGGCCGGATTTAAGAACACTTGATACGCCGGATGAACAAAACGGCGATATCGCTTATGTAGAGATAACAGGTAAGAACGGTAACAGGTACAGCTATAAGAATGCCGCACCTGAGGATGTAATCTTCACACCGGATATTCTGCCTGTATCAGCTGCCTTCCTTGACAATGCCGGCGAGGGCAGTATGACGATTGACAACAGGGTGCTTGACTATTCGCCGGATGTGTATGCCAATGTAGGGCTTGACAGCCGGACAACGGTGGATATAGGCGACTATGTTGCTTTTTATAGTGGAATATTCGGTATCTCAGAAGGTGAAAATGCTGCACAGATAGGAAGCTACGGCTTAGTAACCGCTGTCACGAAAAATGATAACGGCACTACGACAATTGGGTATAGGGCTGTTGGTTTTGATGAAGTGATAGCAGCTATGGACATCTATACAAGTGAACAGATGTCCGGAGCGGAAATGATTGAGGGCGTGGATACAGCCTCAATCGAGAGAGCAATTGAGAAACAGGCAGTTGAAAGCGGCTTTGCCGATGAGGCGGCACAGTATCTTGCCTCCTTAGCACTTGCCACAGACAACTTTACAAGGTTAAAAGATAACATGAACCTTGAGGACTACAAGGTAATCCTTGAGGATGGAAGTACGATATCGCCGGAGGAGCTGCAGCTTATGTCATCTGACATATCGGTTGAATGTAAGCTTGAGGACGGATATCCTAAGGCTACAATCAGCACGACACCTAAGAATCTTTCACAGGCTGAGGGTTCCGCAGCAAGGGATAAGGGACTTAGCGTGGAGCTTGAGGTTCAGGCAAAGATTACAATGGGTAAAAAAGGCTCAGACAATCAGGTAGAGATAACCGTAAGCGGTAAGTTTACCGAGGAAGTGGGTCTTGACCTTGGTGTAAGCAGCAAGGCTGTCTGGAAGGTATGGGGAATATTCCCTTACATTGCAGAGTACCGCGTGACTGCCAATATTGATGTGCTCAATTATACAGGAATTGAAGTGAGTGCTGTCATGGTCACTAACAGCAGCGATGACAATGACGATGAGGATAAGGGCGGCTTCAATACAGCACTTGATATCGCAGATCAGATTAAGGAGCTTATAGAGCAGGCGAAGGATGATGGTGAGGATGAGGATTCCGAGGAGAATGCCAATAAGCTTGTCAAGCGCTACAGCGATATGATGGACGAGGATTCCGACTGGATAAAGATTTTTGAGCAGAATATTATAAACCAGGAAAAGCTTCTGCCGCCGTGCCTGCCAATTATTGCGGTAAGCATAGATGTGGATTTCGTTGTGAAGGTTGATGCCTGCGTTGCTGTCGGCTTCGACTTCGACTACATAACCGGAAAGCGCTATACATATACGATAGATGTGTTTGCCGGAAAGGTATACAACGATACCGTACAGCTTATTGAGGACGCGTATGAATTTGATTTCTATGTAATGGGAAGACTTGCCGTGAGGGCAGGGCTTGAGTTCGAGTTCAAGGTGGGTGTGTTCTCAACCAAGTTAGCATCGGTTGGATTTGTCGCGGAGGCTGGAGCATACACTAAGCTGTGGGGATATTTCTACTATGAGCTTAAATACACCCAGAGTCTTGGAAAGAGCCAGCAGTACAGCGGAGCACTTCTGATAGATGTGGGTGCTTATCTGGATGTCGCACTTAAGGCACAGGCACTCAACGACAGATATACGGCGATGTACACGCTTATCAATAAGGAATGGCCGCTGTGGTCCGTGGGAAACAGGGACAGTATACTTGATTTTACCACCGCCCAGGAGGATATGCCGTATATGAAGATGAAGCAGCATGTCCGCTCGGTGGTAGTACCGGACAGTGTGTTTGACCTTACATACCTTGACTTAGTTGAAGGCGGCGAGGCCCATGCGGTATATGAGGATTACTATGATCCGACCAAACCGGCAGGCGGCAGGAACAGAAATAATTTTGACATCGTGATGACTAATGACAAGTTCTCCTATGACCCTCAGACGAACACTATAACAGTAACCCCTGATAAGGAAGATAAGAGACTTGAAGGCGAGATGATAATAACATGGAACAGATATCCGCTTGCTTTCTCATCAAAACCTATACAGAGAAGACTTTCATTATATTGGGATAATTTAAGGGACGGATATGTTATAGTTCCTTACACCAATGGCGGAACCTATATAAATATTATCAATGCTGCGTTTGAAAAGAAGATAGGGACATCATTAACTTTGCCGGGAGCAAGTGACATTACTCGCGAAGGCTATACTTTTGCAGGCTGGTATGAGGATGAGGAGCTAAATCAGGTGTATGAGTTCCCTGAGCTTATGCCGGCACAGGATACTAATATATTTGCAAAATGGACACCTTCTGTGAACACAGCTTACCGTGTGGAGCATTATAAGGAGCAGATAGCCTCAGGTGAGTATGAGCTTGCAGACAGCGAGAAGCTCACAGGCACCACGGACAGCTATGTAACACCTGCGGTTAAGACGTATGAGGGATATACCTCACCGGCAGCGCAGGAGATAAGAATAGAGGCAGACGGAAGCACAGTTCTCCGCTATTATTATCCGCTTGAATGGCACACTGTCACCTTCAATGAAGGCGAGGCAGGAGACACAAGTGTAAGCTATGAGCTTAAATACGGTGCAGAGATTGTTCCTCCTATGGTTGCAGCAGATGGTTATACATTTACCGGCTGGGATAATGAAGTAGCTTCAGCTATGGGAACGGAGGATGTAGTATATACTGCACAGTGGAGCAGAAATCCGCATACACAGTACAGAGTTGAGTACTATGTGCAGGATACGGATGGAGCCTACAGACTTAAGAGCAGTTTCACAGCACAAGGATATACAGGTTCGTCAATCACTGCGGACAGCTTAAGAAAGACTCCGCTTGAAGGAGAAACCACAGCCGATAAGCTTTTCACGGTAGATGGTGGAATCGTATTCAGCAATATGACTGTGCTTGGTGAGGAATGTGATACAGCCAGTGTGGCACCGGACGGAAAAATGATAATCAAGGTCAATTACAGACGCGAAAGATATTCGTACACATTTGATTATGGATATGACGATAAGGCTGTGACAGCCGATACATGCTATGAGGGCACAATCAATGTTCCTGAGAATGTGGCAAGAGACGGATATATATTCGGAGGCTGGAGCCTTGACGGCAAAAAGGCCGTTAAGGTGAATACGGTTATGGGCAGGGAGGACATTGTATATCATGCATTGTGGACACCTGTCACATATACGGTACATTTTGACGGAAATTCCGAATATGCAGAGGGAGAGATGGAGGATATCTCACTTACCTATGATGAGGCGGTAACTCTTCCGGCTAATAAGTTTTCGCGTGAGAACTATGTTTTTGGCGGATGGAGCCTTACAAAGGCGGGAGAGGTGCGCTACACCGATTCAGAGAGTGTCAAGAACATTTCAAAGGCGGACGGCAGCATGGTGACACTGTACGCTGTGTGGATTCCGGAGGAGTATAAGATTTCCTATGAGAATCTGTATGATGGTGCCAGCACCAATGCTGCTTCATACAATATTGAGAGTGAGACAATCATACTCAGGGCTGCGGTCAGAACAGGCTATGTATTTGAGGGCTGGTATGATAACGCTGAGCTTACCGGGGACAGGGTTGATAGAATAGAGCATGGAAGTATAGGAAACCGTACCTTCTATGCGGACTGGAGCCCGGCAAAGGATACAGGCTACCGCGTTGAGCATTATTTACAGCAGCTTGATGGCAGCTATGTGCTTGACAGGACGGATGAGCTCACAGGTGTTACGGAGGATATTGTGACACCACAGACCCATGACTATGCAGGCTTCACAGCGCCGGAGCAGAGGACGCTTGAAATCACGGCGGACGGAAATGCGGTACTTAGATATGACTACACCAGAAATACCTATACACTCACCTTCGATGCAACCGAGGGAACACTTGAGGGTAATGATACGATAACAGCGCTGTACGGTGCGGATATAACACCTCCTTCGGCATACAGGGAAGGCTATGGCTTCGCCGGCTGGTACGATGGCGATGTGAGATTTGATGTGAGAACAATGCCTTCAAAGGACATGAAGCTAACTGCTGCATGGAAGGCAGGCGAATACGGATACACGGTCAACTATTACCATCAGAATGTGGACGGCTCCGATGGGTACACACTTGCAGCCAGCTTAAATGAGACTGCACCTATGGACAGCGAGGTTGAGGCACCGCTAAAGAGCTTTGAAGGCTTTACCGCTGTCGGCGAGGCTAAGACAATCACAATCTGCACCGATGAGAGTAAGAATGTAGTTGATTACTATTACACAAGAAACCAGTATACTCTTAGCTGGGATTTCGCCGGTGGAGCTGCAGACAATTACACATCGGGAACGCTCTATTATGGCACGAAGATAAATGCTCCTGTACCTGTAAAGGAAGGATATTCGTATGAATGGAGCAGGGAACTGTTTACGGACATGCCGGCGGAGAACCTTGAGTACACAGCGATATGGAAGGCGGACAGCTATATCCTGACATTAGATGTGAACGGAGGAAGCTTACCTGCCGATGCGGCATTGAGTAAGACCGTAGTATTTGACGAGGTATACGGAGAGCTTCCACAGCCTTCTAAGAGAGGATATGCCTTCGATGGATGGTTTACCAAGCCTCAGCCTGCTTCGGACGAGGTTGTACAGATAACAGCGGATACCGTTGTTAAGACGGCACAGAATCATGTACTCTATGCACACTATACGCCGATAGAGTACAAGCTTGTATACTCAAATGTGGACGGGGCAGAGAATGGCAATCCGGCTTCCTACAATATCACAACAGGAAGGATTGAACTGAAGCCTGCGAAGAAGACAGGTTTTACCTTCGAGGGCTGGTATTACGATAAGGAATGTGCAGGTGAGCAGGTTGAGGTGATAGCCGCCGCAGGCATAGGCGACAGAGAGCTCTATGCTAAGTGGAGGGAGCACAGCTATAAGGTTGTATTCCATTCAAACAATGGCGGGGATACTACGGACGGACAGAGCTTCACTTACACAGAGAGCAAGGCGCTTAAGCAGAACAGCTTTACAAAGGAGGAGTACAACTTCACAGGCTGGTCATTGAAGGCAGGGCAGGAAGCAAAGTATACAGACGGTGAGGTCGTTTCACAGCTTGTGCCGGATGACAATGGCATAATTCATCTGTATGCTGTGTGGACACCTGTAAGATACCGCATAATATATGTCAATATGGACGGTGCACAGAATGCTGCCGGAAATCCGGACAGCTTCACGGTTGAAGATGATTTCCTTACACTCTATGAACCGACTAAGGCGGGATATACCTTTGAGGGCTGGTACACTGATGACACATATAACAATAAGGTGACTGCACCGATAAAGCTCAGGGTTGGCTATGAGCCGACATTCTATGCAAAATGGTCGGTAAACTCTTATGTCATAACCTTTGACAGCTGCAAGGGTGATTCCGTTCCTACAGAGACGCTTGATATGGTATATGATACAGCGAAGAATCTTCCTCTTATCTCGGATATGGAGGGCTTTGTAAGACCGGGCTATACCTTTAACGGCTGGAACACCAAAAA
>OMGL01001773.1_pt1 | contig 12360 bp, 12 predicted proteins | sample 1645831 | NCBI WGS metagenome assembly OMGL01 (sample SAMN00849301, study PRJEB25192) | human gut metagenome | reverse complement strand
CTTATTCTAAAATATTTAATTTATTTATATAAAATTTACTTAAATGCTATAATAATATCATATACTTTTGTAATAGTAACCTAAAACTAAACTATGAGGTCTATATCTAAAACTAATAAAATATATAAAAAACTCCCTATTTTAATCATCAATAGGAAGTTCTTTAATAGTATCACCAATAATCTTTATACCCTTTTCTATTTCTTCAAAAGATAGTCTAGAAAAACCTAGCCTCAAAGTGTTATTTATTTCATTATTAATATAAAATATATCTCCTGGCATAAAAATAACACCTTTTTTATAACATTTATTTAATAATTCTCTAGTGTCTATATTTTTAAACTTTAAAAATAAATGAAGTCCACCATCTCCAAAAATATATTCATTAGGAATATACTTTTCTACACATTTATATGCAAAATTAAATTTCTCTCCATAAAATTTACGTGCTTTTTTGATATATTTTTCAAATGCTCCACTTTGTAAATAATCATATAGTATTCCTTGATCTAAAAAAGATACATGTATATTTCTACATCTTTTCACACTCTCTAATTTTGAAATAGCATTTTTATCTGCTAATATCCACCCTATTCTCATACCTGGAAATAATATTTTTGAAAAACTACCAATATAAATTACTCCATTATTTAAATTATCTAATGAGCATATAGGAAATATATGGGAACTAGAATAAAGCAGCTCCTCATTAAATCCATCCTCTATAATTGGTATATTATTATTTTTCATCAAATTATAAAATTTGTACCTATTTTCAGGTGACATTACAGTACCAGTTGGATTATGATATGATGGTGTAATATAAGCAAACTTTATTTTATCTTTATATTTCTCTAACTTTGATTCTAACATATCAAAGTCTAATCCATTTTCATCTATATCTACTCCAATTAAATTTAATCCTAAAGCCTTCATAATCTTTATAGATGTGTTGTGAGTTGGATTTTCACAAATTATATAATCTCCTGGTGAAGTAAATGAAGATAAAATAATATCTAAGCCTTCTGTAAATCCATTAGTTATTAATATATCTTTGTTACATGTATCAACACCTTTTTTATTCATATATTCTAATAGATACTCTATAAGAGGCTTATATCCCTTTGCATAACCATAATTAAGTAACTTATGTCCTTCTAAAGATAGTCTATTTAAAAATGATTTTTTTAATTCATCTATATCAAACATATCTCCATTTGGAGATATACTTTTAAAAGAAATCAAACCATTTTCCCAAGGTATTTCATTTTTTATTATATCCATATCATTTGCCACTTTAGCATAGCTGTTTTGTTTATCTTCCCAATTAATACACCAATTACTTTTAGTTAAGCTACTATTTGACTTTGCAAAAGTTCCCTTACCTGATACTGAATATATTAGTCCATCAGCTTTTAATTCTTCATAGGCTAAATTTACAGAATTTCTACTTACCTTTAAAATTTGGCTAAGTTCTCTTGTAGAAGGTAGCTTACTATTATTAGGTATCAATCCTTTTAATATCATATTACTTATATATCTTTTTATTTGTATATAAATTGGTTCATCTTTGTTAATTACAAGATTAGAAAGTAACACCTTATCACCTCAATTTTATTGTCTACTTGATGGTTTTAAGGAATATTCTATTATTTTATATAATAAATCATTAAAACTTAAACCTGCCTCAGTTTCACTTTTGGTATTGAACTAATTTTAGTTAATCAATAAAGTGCATTTAATTTAAGAGCATATGGTACACCATCGTATATTATCATATCAATTCTTACATAAGCTTTGCAATAAAAAATTCGCTTCGCTTGAGCGATGTGTCGGTGAAACATTTCATTTCACCAACGATATATTTAAAAAATAAAATAATACTCTTAGACCTAACACAATTACCATTAAGTTTACATAATTTAAATAAAGTAACCTTAAGTTGGGTTAAATAAAATTTACATATTCTATTAATATATTCTAATGTTATAAATTATCCATAATATAATATATCATCAAATCCTGCTGGTTATTTGCCATCAGGATTTAATGCTATATTATTATTTTTATCACTAAAAGCTAATTTCAATAAAATAGGTGAAATTATAGTTGTGACAACAACAACTATAACAATAGGTCCTAACATTACACTAGAAAGCACTCCAAGTGCTGCACCCTTGCTTGCAACTATAAGTGCAACCTCACCTCTAGACACCATACCCGTTCCTATTTGTATACATTCCTTATTTGAAAAATGACAAATCTTAGCACCTATACCTGCACCTATAATTTTAGTTAATATAGCCACAACAGTAAGTGCAGTAGCAAACATTACTATTGCCATACTCATATTAGGCAATACTACCTTAAGTCCGATACTAGCAAAAAACACTTGTGATAGTAAAGAATAAGATAAAATATCTAATCTACTAGCTACATATGTTTTTCTCTCTACATTAGATAATATCAACCCTGCAATAAATGCACCAGTAATATCTGCAACACCAAATATCTCTTCAGAAACATAGGATAATAGTAAACAAAATACAAGAGCAGCAGTTATAAATCTTCTTCTATCTCTATTTTCATATTTCATCCATATATCAAATGCTTTATGTGAAGTAATTCCAATTACAATTACAAAAATAAAGTATGCAACTATTTTTAGTAATACAAAACCAACATTTACAGAAGTATCTGCCATACTACTTATAATAGTTAATGCAATAATACCTAGTATATCATCTATAATAGCTGCCCCTAATATGGCAGTACCTGCAGAAGTATTTAGTTTTCCCATTTCTTTTAAAGCCTCTACAGTAATACTTACAGAAGTTGCTGTTAAAATAACTCCTATAAATATATTTTGTAATAAAACATTTGTAGTAGCTTCTTTCATTAAATCTAGGTCACTAAATAGATATGCCACTAAAAATCCACCAATCAACGGAATTAATACACCAAATAAAGCAATTATAAAAGATGCTTTCCCGGTTTTCTTAAGTTCATTTAAATCCGTATCTAGACCTGCAGAAAACATTAATAAAATAACTCCAAGTTCAGATAACTGTATTATAAAATTTGTTTCTTTTAAAATATTAAGCATTGCTGGCCCAAAAATTAATCCTGCTAATAATGCACCTACTACTTGAGGCATTTTAAATTTTTTAGTAATTATACCTAAAAGTTTTGTACTTAATAGTATTAATGCTAAATCTAATAAGTATCCATAAGACAACATACAACAATCCACCTCCAATAAATTTTGTTTATATAAGAAATAACATTATATTAATATATGAAAACTATACCAAAATGCTACATCTTAAATTAAACTAATCATAAAAACTTACTTTACTTGATATTTTACTTAAATTAACACTTTAATACTTTTTAATGCTTATTTAAAAAATCTTCATCTAAATATCTAACTTAAAATATATTATTTTTTCCCTAATATATATTTTTTAGATTATTACTAAATGACAATTCATTTAAATAAGTTTTTAAGTATAAAATATGCTTATATAATAAAAACCTATATAAAGATATAGATTTTATTAAATCAAATTATCTTTATATAGGTTTTATATATATTTTATCTTTTATTGTTCTTTCTAATATTTCTCTTTATTTGAGTTGTTGGAGCATGATTTGTTCCATGTTGCCCTTATGTATTCAATATTCTTTATTAGTTTCTACAAAGAAGACAATTTTATTTACTCAAATATATGTTTAATAAACTGCATAGGACTATATATAATAAGTCTAGGTCCAGAAAACTTCATAACATCTTTAATCTTAACTTTCATATCCTTTTTGTAGCAATGTATCGGACATTTACTACAAAAGCTCTTTTCATTTCCAAACTTACAAAAATCAAGTCTCTTATGTGCATACTCTAATAGTTCTTGGCAATCTTCACATAATCCATTTTTATGCTTATGCTTCTTTTTACAATATATATTTATCATAAGATTTATAGTTTGTTTTTCTTTTTCTATTCTAGTCATAATCTCACCTTTAGTTATAACTTAATGTATTATTTTTTACATAAATCTTTTTATCACATATAGCTGCACTTGATTTTCTGTGAGATACCATTACAACTGTTTTGTCTTTACAATGATTTTCTAAACTCTTTAGTATTTCAGCTTCATTTAAAGTATCTAAGTTACTTGTAGGTTCATCAAGTATTAATATATCTCCATCATGTAGGAAAGCTCTAGCTATACCCAATCTTTGTCTTTCTCCAGAAGATAAATTTCCACCTAACTCTCCAACATTAGTTTTATATCCTTGTGGTAAAGTAGTTATAAAATCATGTATTGATGCTTTTTTACAAGCCTCTATTACTTCTTCTTCAGTAGCATCTATTTTACCTATTTTTATATTATTTTCTATACTATCATTAAATAAGAATGTCTCTTGTGTAACCAAAGTTTGAGTTTTTCTTAAAGTCTTAGTTGGCACATTTTTTATATTCTTATTATCTATGTTTATTGATCCATTGTTTACATCCCAGAATCTCATCATAAGCTTAAGTAATGTACTCTTACCGCATCCACTTTCTCCAAGTATAGCTATTTTTTCACCTTTTCTTATATCTAGGTTTATATTATTTAATAATTTTTCATTTCTATCACCGTAGTTAAAGTCCATATTTTCTATAGACATTTCTGAAGTTTTAAGAGTTATTTCACCTTCTACTTCATCAACTGCTGGTACTTCATCTAATATATCAAATAATCTTTGAGCACAAGCAAAAGTATGTATTAAGTTATTTGATAAGTTACTTAAAGCTACAACTGGACCAAATGAACTAGATAATAGTACTATTGCTACTATTAACTCTCCTAAATTTAATACATTATTTTGCATTAAGTGTATACCAACAAATAAGAAAGTTAATATAGCTATCATTATAGTTACATCTGTACAAGCTCTTATTATACCTTCATGTTTTTTGATATCATCTAATTTAGCATTTAGTCTATCACTATTTTCATTTATTTTAGCTAATCTTTTTTCACCTTGATTAAATAATAATACTTCTTTTATACCTTTTAATGATTCTAATAAGAAACTATTTGTTTTAGCAAATTCTTCTCTATATTCTACTCCAGCCTTATTTCCATATTTAGAAGAGAAAACTGGTATTACATAACCTACTATTATATAGAATCCTGCTGATATTAATCCAAAGTATATATTAATACTTCCTAAAACTAACGCTATTATTATAGAAGTAATTATTGCTATAGCTATTGGAGCTACTGTATGAGCATAAAATACTTCTAATAATTCTATATCACTTGTTATTACTGAAATTAAATTTCCTTTTTCCTTAGATTCTAGCTTTGATGGTGCTAATTTTCTAAGTTCTTTATATACCTTATCTCTAAGTATTGCAAGTATCTTAAAGGCTATATAATGACCTGAATATTGTTCTATATATCTAAGTAATCCTCTAAGTACTGCACATACTATTATTACAGTTATACTTGTTTTAAATGTTACTGACATATCTATTCCAAGCTTTGTAGCAATAGCAACGCCTCCAAAAGTTGTTATTGCTATTGCAGCTAAAAATCCTAGTACTCCAAAGCTTATTGTTATCATCATAACTGGTGCTAGTGGCTTAAGTATTTTTATAAGCCTTGCCATAATTTTCATACCTGATTGTCTATTATTCACTTATAGCCACCTCCTTTTGTGTTAATTCATCATTGTATATACTTTCTAAGTTATTTTGATGACTTACTAATTGTGCATATTTTCCGTTATACATCATAAGGTCTTTATGACTTCCACTTTCTACTATATTACCTTTATCTAATACATAGATGTTATCTGCATTTTTAACGTTAGCCAATCTATGAGATATTACTATAACAGTTTTATTTTTTGCTATTTCATATATAGCTTTCCATATTTTTTCTTCACTTTCAACATCTATATTTGAAGTTGCTTCATCGAATATATATATTTCAGGATTTGTTATTATAGTTCTAGCTAAAGCTAATCTTTGCTTTTGACCACCTGATAATAATGATCCACCTTCTCCAACATTTGTTTGTAATTTTTCTGGTAAGCTTTGTACAAAATCATATAAATTAGCTTTTTTAAGTGCTTCATTTATTTCTCTTTCATTTGCATCAAATTTACCCATTCTTAAGTTGTCTTCTATTGTTCCATTAAATATGTATGCACTATGGTTTATAAATCCAACCTTTTTAGTTAATACTTCAAATGGTATATAATTTAAATTTATTCCATTTAGTGTTATTTCACCACTATCTACTTTTTCTTGTTTTAATAGTAAGTTAGTTATAGTACTCTTACCACATCCACTTTCCCCAACTAAGGCAATCATTTTTCCTTTTGGTATAGTTACATTTACATTTTTAAGTACTTTTCTTTCTTTGTCATAACTAAAGTCTACATTTTTTATTTCTATATTTATATCTTTTAATAAATTCATTTCTTCTTTAGTTAAGTTTTCGATCTTTTCTATTTCTGCATCTAATAAATTAAATATTTTATCACTTGCAGCCATACCATTCATAGCTACGTGGAAATATGATCCTAATAGTCTAAGTGGTATAAAGAATTCTGATGAAAGTAATATTATTATAAGTACTTGACCTATAGTTATATTTCCTTGACTATATTGATTTATAGCTATTATTATACCTAGAGCTGACCCTCCAAAAGCAATAAGATCCATAATATTTATAGAGTTTAATTGCATTGATAATACTTTCATAGTTATATTTCTGAAGTTTTCAGCTTCTTTGTTCATTTCTTCATTTTTTTCTTCATCTAAGTCATATATTTTTAATGTTGTAAGTCCATGTAAGTTTTCTAAGAAAGAATCTCCTAGATTAGTATATATACCCCAGTACTTTCCTAATAACTTTTTAGCAAATTTCATTACAGCTACTATTGATACTGGTATTAAAGGTACACATATTAATAGTACTATAGCAGCTTTAAAGCTTATTGGTGCTACCACTACAAATAGTGTAAGTGGTGCTAATAAACTATAAAATAATTGAGGTAAATATCTACCAAAATATATTTCTAAGGCTTCTACTCCATCTACTGATATTTGTACAGTTGATGATGTTGATATTGTATCTTTATAGTTAACACCTAAATCTAATAACTTTTGGTATATTTTTGATCTTAAGCCCTTTCTAACTTCTGTTGAAGATTTAGAAGAAAACTTTGTTGATAAGAAATTACATACAAATCTAATTCCTAACATTGCTACTATAAATACTGCTGAACCTAAAATATTTATATTAAAATCATTATTATATAGTTTATCTATTACATTACCTATATAAACTACTATTGCAATATTACATATTATAGATATCCAGTTCATTAAAACTGTCATACCTATCCATTTTTTTGACTCATCACAAAGTGATAATAATCTTTTATTGACCATCATATGCCTCCCTATTTGTCTCAACTTTTATTGTCTTCATCCTTGTAAATACTATTACTTTTGCCAACCACATTATTATGATTATCATTCTCATCATTGTATTTTCTATAGTTAAAAACATAAACAGTAGTAATAGTGATACTGGAACTGTTAAGCAAAGTTTTGCTTTTAAAGTCATTCCACCTTTTTCTACAAATGATTTTACATATTTTTCGTACATCTTAGTTTGCATAAACTTTTCATTTAATTTTTCACTACTTTTTAATAAACAAAATGATGTTAATAAAAATAATGGTGTTGTTGGTAGCAGTGGTAAAAATATTCCTATAAAACCTAGTACAAAGGCTATTAATCCAACTAATAAGTACATTGCCTTTTTTAATTTACTCATTCTACTCTCCTCCTAGCAAACTTTTCGTGGAATAAAATAAATTTCATCCTCATCTTTTCCTATAAATCCTTCTACCTGATAAACATCTTTTATAATATTTTCATTTATTATTTTAGATGGACTTCCTTCATTTACAATTGCTCCATTTTTCATAATTACTATATTATGACTATATTTTATAGCTTGATTTATATCATGAAGTACCATAACTATAGTTATGTTATGCTCTTCATTAAGCTTTTTAACAACTTCTAGTATTTCTATTTGATGGTATATATCTAAATAAGTTGTTGGTTCATCAAGTAGTAAAACTTCCGTATTTTGTGCTAAAGACATAGCTATAAAAGCTCTTTGCCTTTGACCTCCTGATAAATCCATTACCTTTTTATGTCTTATTTCAGATAGATTTGTAGCCTTTATTGCAAAATCAATTAATCTTTTATCTTCCTTTGAATTTTTTTTATAAGGACTTCTACCATAACTTACTAAAGTTTCTACATCTATATCCTCTGGTGCACTATTATGCTGATGTACACAAGCTATATGTTTTGCTATTTCTTTATACTTTAATTTATTTAATTTTATATCATCTAAATATATATCACCTTTTTGTGGCTTATTAAAACAAGATAGAATACTAAGTAATGTTGACTTACCACTTCCATTTGGGCCAAGTATTGTAGTTACTTTTCCTTTTGGTATATCTATATTTAAATTTTTTATAAAAGTCTTATCTTTGCTATATGAAAAATCTATATTTTTTCCTTTTAACATTATCTTTTTCTCCTTTTAAGCAGATATATAAAGAATGGAGCACCTATAACTGATATTACAAGACCAACTGGTATTTCATAAGGTTTAAACATAGTTCTGCCTAACGTATCTGCAAGTACTAGTAGAATACTTCCTAATGCAGCACTAAATGGTATTAGATAGTTGTGATTTGAGCCTATTATAAATCTTGCTATATGAGGTACTATAAGACCTACAAAAGATATTACTCCACCTACACCAGTTGATGTACTTGCTAAAAATACTGCTATGGCTGATATAATTATAGTTTGCTTTGTAGTATCTACTCCTAAACTTTTAGAAGTTTTATCCCCTAAAGATAGTAAATTACAAGTTTTACCTGTCATTAACGCTAAGCTTATACCTAATATAGTACATATTGCTAATATATTTACATCACTTTTAGTTACTGTTGCTAGACTTCCACTTAACCACATATCTATACTATTTTGTACTCCACCATTAAACATAGTAACTATGGATGCCATAGATGTAAGTAATGCATTTATAGCAACCCCTGCTAAAACGATTCTTATAGGTGAAAATCCTTTATCATACGCTATTAGATATACCATTATACCAGCAACACTTCCACCTATAAATGAAACCACTGACTTAAATTCATTTAATTCTGGGAAAAATACCATAATTATTATAGCTACTAAGCTAGCTCCAGATGATATTCCCGTAATCCCTGGATCTGCTAGTGGATTTTTCATAACTGCTTGTAAAAGTGTTCCTGCTACACCTAAACTTGCACCAATTAATACTGCACATAATACTCTAGGTAGTCTTACATCTTTAATTATTCCAATATTACCATTATTATCATTTTTTATTAATCCTGTTATTAATTCATTAAAGCTTATTTCTATACTTCCTGTTTTCATTGAATAAAGAACTATAGTAGCCAAGGCTACTATAGATACTAATATATATATTATTTTTTTATTATTTTCTAAGTTAAGTACTTTACTGCTCATATAATATATCTCCTAACAAATCTAGCGCTTCTATCACCTTTAGATTTGCACTCATTCCAAAATATTCACTATCTAAATAAATTACCTTATTATTTTTTACTGCATTTATACTTTTCCAAGAATCCTTTTCAAGTTCCTCAGCTACCGTTTTTTTAGTTTCGTCTGGTAAAGCATGCATCGTTACAAGTATCTTATCTGGATTTGCCTTTATTATTTCTTCCATATTAACTTGTATATATGACGAGTTTCCTTCACTAAATACGTTATTCCCTCCACAGATTTGAACTAAATTACCTGTATAAGATTTATCTGTTCCTATCATTACTGATCCTGGAGCTCCAAAAAGTATCATTACTTTTTCATCATTTTTTTCTTTATTATCTAAAGATACTTCTTTATCTTCTAATTCTTTTAATATTTCATTTGCTTTATCATTTTTATCAAATCTTTCACCTAATGTTTTTATTGTTTCTTTTAAACCATCTACATTAGTCAAATTTACAAACTCACTTGGTATATTATTTTGTGTAAAAGTCTTTTTATAGTCTTCACCTAAAGTATCTACTGATACTACAACTGTTGGATTTAGTGATTTTATTATTTCCATATCTGGATTCATTGGACTTCCTACTTCTGTTGCATTCTTTACACTTTCTGGTAACTCATAAGAAGTAGTTGGAACACCACTTACTTTTACACCTAATTTATCTAATATTTCTGTAACCGCTACTGAAGTTGCAACTACAACTTCTTCACCTTGTTTTACTTCACTAGTTTGTATATCATTATTTTCACTGCTTGAACATCCTACAGTTAAAGCTAGTGATAATGTCATCATAACTATAGAAGTTATATATTTTTTAAGTTTCATAATGTCTCTCCTATTTATTATTTTTATCTTCAACTATTTCAGCTTTAACTATTAATCTGTCTTTACCTTTATTAGTACAAGTAACTATTGTCAGTTCTTTTATTTCATTGTCTTGGTCTAATACAAAGGTATCCTCAGGATTAACCTCAAAAATATCTTTTACTACATATGTAAATTCATTGTTTAAAGTTTTTATTATTATTTCATCATCTAAATTAATTTTATGAAGTTCATTAAATACTTCATTATATCTGTAACTACTATGACCTGCTAAAGAAAAGTTCCCATATTCTCCTGGCATAGCAGTATTTTCAAAGTGGCAAACATAATGATTTAAGTATTGCTTTTCAATACTTTCAACTACTACTGTGTTTAGTTTTATAGATGGTATATTTATAATTGCTATCTCATCTCCAGCTTTTACATTTGTAAAATCATCTTCTTTAGATTCTTTAGCATTTTTATCTATTTTTTCTTCAAAACTTTTAGTTGATTTATTTTCTAGATACTTTGAATAGCCCTTTATAGATAGTGAGCCTACACAAATTAATAGCCCCACTGTTATTAATATTTTAGAAATTTTAGATTTCATATATTATTTTTTAGCCTTCATTATAAAAAATGCTGCTACTAAAACAACTACTACTCCTATACCTACATATAAGATAGTGTTATTATTATTTGTATCAGTTACTGCTTCAACTGTTGAATCTACTTCTTCCTCAACCACTTCTTCTTTAGGCTCTTCTATCTTTTCTATTAAATTCAAAGTATCTGTTTTAGTTATTATTCCAAACTCAACATCTCTACCCATAGCATCTACATACATACTAGCTTTCATATCTGGTTCTATTGTATCTGTTTCAAAACCTAATTCTATTGTATGGTTTTCATTATCTTCATTGATTATATCAAGATTTACATTTTCACCATTTATTGAAATTTTGTGGTCTTTCATATAATTTGCACCACTAAATTTAATGGTATAATATACTTTACCACCTTTAATCTCTAATTTCATAGTTGGATCTAAGTAACTTCTTGCCATACTCATTCCTATTTCACTTTCATGATTTACATCATTTTGTACTTCATAAATTCCACTTTCAACTTCACTTAATTCTAATGCACTCGAATTTATTCCAGATGTAATAATAAATACTGTAACTAGCATTACTGATAATATTGATTTTATATATTTCATATCTATCTCCCTCTTAATTATCTTAGTTATATTTGTATATTATCATCATTGATAATCATTGTCAATTAACATTTATTATTAATGATATTGACTTTTTTTATTTTTATGTTAATAATATATTGATAGTGATTTTCATTTATATTCAATATTTCACTAATTTCCTTTGAATTAAATCCTTGGTCATAATACATTATCATCACTATTTTATAATCTGGCTTTAATCTATCGAAACATTCCCTTAAAGATACACTTTGTTCTATGTTTTCACTGTATCCTTCTTCTTTTTCTTGTTCTATGTAAATTATATTTTTATTTGCTCGTATTACATCATTACATTTATTTATAAGTATCCGAGTCATCCATGTTTTGAAATATTTAATTTCTTTTAGTTTTTCAATATTTTTATAACAAGACAATATAGTCTCTTGTATTGCATCTGCAATATCTTCATTATTATTTAATATTGATTTTGCAACCTTATACATATATGTTTTATTTATATCCATAAGATTTATAAATGCTTCTATATCCCCTTTTTTAGCCCTTTTTATATAAGTTTCCATCTTCATCTCCTTATTTAATTGTAATTATACATTTTTAAAAATTTTCTTTTACATCTATTAGACGATCGTATTTTAATAAACGTCCCAATTATTT
>OMGL01001765.1_pt1 | contig 12463 bp, 7 predicted proteins | sample 1645831 | NCBI WGS metagenome assembly OMGL01 (sample SAMN00849301, study PRJEB25192) | human gut metagenome | reverse complement strand
CTGGTTCATACTCTGCCTCGATCGTCTGTGGCTCCGATGTGTATTCCTCGAAGGTCTGCGGATTGTTTGCAAGTGCAGAATAGGTTTCTACTGCATCCTGCAATTCATTGATCTTTTCATCGTAGGCTTCCTGCATCTCTGCAATCGCATCGTTACAGGTGGCAACCAGATCGTCAAACTGTTCCTCAACCTGTTCGCTCTCTTCCTGTCCCGGTGGATCTAGCGAATTCAGGTCACAGGTGCTTCCGATGGATTCCATCGCCCAACGGGAATACGTCAGATACGAAAGCTTGTCTGTCACACCATTTAACTCAAACAGGATACCGGAGAAGATCAACTGCACGATCAACACAAACGGTGCAATCGCCATTGCCCGATCCGCACTCTTCGTAATAGAAGAAAGCAGCAATCCCATACCTGCCGCTGCATAGATCGTAAGGAAGATCAATACGATTATTTCCACTGTCGCATTGGAGAAGATCACACCCTTACAGTCCGGTGCACCCTTGATCAACACGAATGTCAAAACCAGTATCACTGCCTGAATCAGGGATATCACACCCTGCACAATGTATTTCGACAGCATGTAGATTGGGAGCTTCAGATTACCCATATATTCTCGTTTCAAAATGACACGTTCCTTGTTGACCTCCTGAATCGTGTTCAGAAGTCCCATCCAGATACCACCACTCATCAACGTAAATAAGATCGACTGTGTCTCCGTGAACAGCTCATAAATACCGGAACGTGCAACCAACGTTAACAGCAATCCAATGATCAACGGCTGTCCGAAGATCAGCGCCAATCGCTGTACATCATTCATGATCAGGGTCGTATATCTTCGTACCAGAATGCCTAACTGTGCAAATCCACTCACCGTTCTCGGTTTGATTGCCTCTCCGTTTGACTCACGCACCTGTCCGCTTACCGCATTGATACCGGACATCTTAAACTGCGTCTCCCAGCCCTTTGAATCAGCCGTGATAATATCATAGACCTTTACGAGATTGTCTGTATGGAAGAAATCTATAATTCCTGCCGGACTACCACAATAACAAAGCCGTCCGCCATATCCCATGATGATAACTTTATCACACAGGTCAAGGTTGTTGATCGTATGGGTTACCATGACAATCGTCTTTTCCTGCTCTTTTGACAGCTTGGATAATGTCCGCATCAGATGTTCTTCTGTTCCCGGATCAAGTCCGGATGTCGGTTCATCCAGGAAGAAAAGTCCCGGATTCGCCAGAAGCTCTACCGCAATGCTGGCACGCTTTTTCTGTCCACCGGACAAACGGCGGATATAAGTATCCTTATGCTCCGAAAGTTCTACCATACGAAGCACTTCTTCGATCCGCTCCTCAATTTCCTGATCGCTTGTATCCTGCGGCATCTTCATTTTCGCCGTATAATAAAGCATCTTCTTGAGCGTGATATTCTCATAGATGATATCCTGCTGTGGTACAAATCCAATGATATTTTTGAGCGTCTGGAAATTCTCATGCAGATCTGTGCCATTGCAATATACATGCCCGGTCACCTTGGAATCAAAGCCACTCATCGCAGTCATCAGAGTTGTCTTTCCAGCGCCGGAACCACCGATGATTGCAACAAATTCATTTGCCCCGATACTCAGGCTGACTTTATCCAGAATCGTTTTTTTGCCACCCTTCGCTGGCACTTCCTTGTTTAAGTCGTGTACCTCTAATGCAATACCTTCCGGGTTCACCTTGTAATACAGGACATTTCCATCATAGATAAATGTTGTATTCAGGATGGTAAAGATATCTTTGTTTGACAGACAATATGGCTTCACAATCCGGCTTCCATTTACAAACACACCATTTGTTGAACCATTGTCAAACACATAAAATTGATTTTTTACTTTACGGACACCTGCATGGTATCTGGAAATCGCAACGTTTTTCAACCGGATATCACAGTCTGCTGCACGACCAATACTGTTGTCGCCGTCATGCAGGGAATATGTCTTCCAGCGGCCTTCCTTCTGCTGTCCGTTGTACAACAGGAGTACCGGATCAATGCCATCCATCGAATGGTTCGTTCCAAGACGCACGATCATATCTCTGCCATCGCCGCCATAATACTGATCGGGTGCCATCTGGATAAACTGCGTACCATAGGCAAGATAAGAACCGTTCGAGCTGTGATTGTCGCGGATATAGCATCTGCCTTCCTGCAAATAGAGCTCGCCGTGATTACCCGAGACAATGCTGGAATTTAATCGGATACTGTTGTTTTCATTCCGACCGAAAGTGTATGCGCCATCTACAAATTTGCTCAGGTCGTATTCCTGTATGCCACTACCATCTACAATGACAAGCGAGCTTTTTCCTGTCGTATTTTTCTGGTATTGCTGCAGCATCGACTCGTCAAACAACACCGTTTTTTCTTCTCTGTCTCCCATAAGTCCTCCCCTCTATACTATAAGAAAAAGGACTGTTGCACATACAATACAACAGTCCCTTTAGTTCCTGCTTACTTATCCACGCTTGAGGAAATCTGGAATCTTGATTCCACCGCCATTGCCTGTCTCTCTCTTTGCAGGAGCTGGCTTTGCTGCACTTGAAATGTCAGCACTTACCGATGGCTTCGCTGCTGGAGTGGACATGAAAGATGGCTTTGTAGCGGTTCCCATTGGCTTTACACTTGTAATTGGCTGGCTCGCATATGTAGGAGTTTTACCAACTGGTGCTACTGTCGGCTTTACAGCAGAAGGCTTTGCTGGATTCTGCATAACCGGCTGTGTTGCCGCATTGTCCTCAATACCTGTTGCGATGATTGTGATACATACATCCTCACCCATCACATCATTATCTACAGTACCAAATATGATATTTGCGCCGTCACCAGCGACTTCTGTCAGGTATGTGATTGCATCGTATGCTTCCACAATACCAATATTTCCTGAGAAGTTTACAATGATATCGCTTGCACCACTGACGGTTGTCTCCAGCAATGGGCTGTCCATAGCAGACTTGATTGCATCCACTGCCTTGTTATCACCACTGGCACGTCCGATACCGATATGAGCGACACCCTTGTCACGCATTACTGTCTGGATATCTGCAAAGTCAAGGTTGATCAGACCCGGCTTGTTGATCAGGTCTGTGACACCCTGTACACCCTGCTGCAATACCTCATCTGCCTTCTTCAAAGCTTCTGGGATACTTGTACGCTTATCGCAGATCTGTAACAGCTTGTCGTTTGGAATGACAATCAGAGTATCTACGTTTTCTTTTAACTTTGCAATACCGTTGATGGCATTGTTCATACGAGGCTTACCCTCGAAAGAGAATGGCTTTGTTACAACGCCGACAGTCAGGATTCCAAGATTTCTTGCAATCTCTGCTACGACTGGAGCAGCACCTGTACCAGTACCACCACCCATACCACAGGTAACGAATACCATATTGGCATCCTTCATGATATCGGTAATCTCTTCTCTGTTCTCTTCTACTGCATTTGCTCCGATCTCAGGCTTTGCACCTGCACCGAGTCCCTTTGTCAGCTTCTCACCAATCTGAATCTTTGTTGTTGCACGATTCTGTGATAAGATCTGCTTGTCTGTGTTGATGGCGATCAACTCGACACCTTCCACATTCTCATCAATCATTCTGTTTACTGCATTGTTACCAGCTCCACCTACACCAATCACAAGGATTCTTGCAGGGGTTTTCTCGTCATTCGATTTTATTTCAAGCAAGGTCTTTTCCTCCTTTATTCTATTTGCGCATTATTATCCTATATAATATAGGTTTTTGTTGAAATAATCAATAGGTTTACGTAAAATTCACTTAATTTTTGCTAAAGCTCGCAGTTGCATTTTCCGAATCAAAGTCTTTCATATACAATGTTCCGGACATACCTTCCAGATTTTTCAGTATGTTGCCCAGATTCATCATCTGAACCGCCAGATATTCCCCCTCTCCCAATTCGATTGTAATGCCTCCATGTTGAAGGACAATTTCATTTTCAGCGGTGAACTTGATACCGTCAATCTCCAGATCGTATTTTTCCACCAACTGCGTGATAGTCAGTATTGTCTGGAATTTCTTGTCGTCGTCACTCGGCAGTTTCTTGCCGATGCTCCACTCGGTAAAGGTCAGACCTTTGATCAGCGGTGCACTTCCGACACGTCTCTTCGACGAATCCAATACTATACCATCTTTATCAAAATACACATAGTCGCCCTTGTATAACACACAGCCGGCTATGGATTTTTCGTAAACTGTCACGGTTACCGTGTTTTTATCTGTTAGTTCCAGATCCATCTTGCTTACAAAAGACAGATCTTTCAGTTTGTTCATTTTACTTTTGATATACAACAGCAATGTGTTGTCCAGCGGTGCTTCTTCCTTCATCGCATCACTGACCGACTGTGTATTTACAATCTCACAGCCTTCCACCTGCACCTTATCAACTGTCCATGTCGAAAGATACGCAAGCGTTCCAAGTATCACTACAAGTATAAACAATACAATCCAATGTTTCTTCAAAACGATTCTCCTTTTGTTTCTATGTACCGCTCTGATTTACCGCTGCATCTGCAGCTCTTCTTTCGTTGGTGCCTCGTATGGAAGCATCTGTCTCGACACGCTTAACACGAATCCCATCTCTACCATCAGGAACGCCAGCGATGTACCACCATAACTGATAAATGGAAGTGGGACACCTGTATTCGGGATGACATTGGTAACAACACCGATGTTGATGATCATCTGCACTGCAATATGTGTCATAACACCGGTTACAACCAATGCACCATACCGGTCTCTGGCATGGTTCGCAATATAGCGAAGCTGTACGATCAGCATGACAAACAATGCAATAACACAAAGCGCGCCGAACAGTCCAAGCTCTTCACAGATAATCGCAAAGATCATATCGTTGTGCGACTCCGGCAAAAATCCAAGCTTCTGGATACTCTGTCCCAAGCCCTTTCCAAACAATCCACCGGAACCGATTGCATACAGAGACTGCATCGTCTGGTATCCGGAATCACTCGTCTCCGGGTGCAGCCATGCATCGATTCGATCGCCACGATAACCAACGGTTGTGATAAGCAGTACACCGGCAATCACCAGTGCAACGACCGGCATAACCAGAATTTTATAATCCGGACATGCCACAAATATAATGACGACCATGATTGCCACACAGACAACCGCGGTACTTAAGTTCTCTTTCGCGATCAGACCCGCACTGACAATACACGGTGCGATCAGCCGGATGATTCCCTGATAAGAGGTCAGGTATTTCGGATGCTTCACACAAACACTCGGCAGATACAGGATAATCAGCAGCTTTACAATCTCGGATGGCTGTAACTGAATACCACCGACCTCGATCCAACGCTGTGAACCATTGGAGGATACACCAAGCACCAGTGCGATACCGGCACAGACAATCATCGCTGTCACGATCAGCCGCTGCATCACCGGACGCTTATAAAACTGATAATTAAAACAGGATATCAACATCATTACGACGATTCCTGCCAACCCAATCATACCCTGACGCATCGCAAAATATCCGCTGGAAAGCCCGGAAAGTGTCGCCCGGTATGCACTCGCGCTATACACCATCATGACACCAAACGCCAGCAAAACGACAACCAAGAAAATCGTCTGATAATCAATGTATCCGCCGGTTGCGAATACTTTATTCTTTTTCAATTTTCTTCTGCCATATGCCATAGCTCAGACACTCCTGTCTTTTCTTTCCATTTCCGCTTTCCTTATGAAAGCGCATTTACATATTCCTTGAACATATCTCCACGCTGCTCATAATTGTCAAACATACCCCAGCTTGCGCATGCCGGCGAAAGAAGCACCGCATCGCCCGGCTGTGCATGTGTATGACAATACTCCACAACCTGTTTCAAGTCATCCATCATTTCAATGTTTTCAAATCCATGCTTTCTTGCACAGTCTGCAATATCCTGTGCTGTCTGTCCAATCAGAAGCAGACATTTCACCTTGCCGTCAAAGCTCTCGATCCACTCATCGTAAGTAGACTTCTTATCATAACCGCCACCGATCAGATACGTCGGACGCACCATCGACTGGATTGCCTTGATCGCTGCATCCGGATTTGTTCCTTTGGAATCATTATAATAATTCACATCATTTAATGTGCGCACATATTCGATCCGGTGTGCCACACCCTTAAATGCGCCGCAGACCTTACGGATCGTGGCAATATCTGCTCCCATATAATAAGATATTGCAACCGCAGCCAAAAGATTCTCTATATTGTGATCTCCCAGCAGCTGGAACTCAGAAAGCGGCATCACATAAGTCTCTTTGCCATTCTCCCGGATCACAACCGCACCATCTTTGACGATTACACCAGACTCCAGTTCCTTTTTATGGCTGAACAAAATCACCGTTGCCGGAACCTTATCAATACGCTTCACCGTCTCCGGATCATCGTAATTCATCACTGCATAATCTTCCTTTGTCTGGTTCTTCGTGATATCCAGCTTGCAGTTCGCATAGTTTTCAAATGTATAATGCCGATTCAGATGATCCGGTGTAATATTGAGTATCGCGCTCACATGTGGGCGGAATGTATGAATTGTCTCCAACTGGAAGCTACTGATCTCTGCAACCGTCACCGAATCCGCACTGCTCTGATCAGACAGACTTGTGTATGGGATTCCGATATTTCCTACGACAAATGTTTTGTCGTTGTAGGCTTTCATGATCTCGCCAACCAATGTAGTCGTTGTCGTCTTTCCGTTCGTACCTGTGATGGCGGCTACTGTACCCTTCTCGTAAGTATATGCAAGCTCGATTTCACTCCACACCGGAATACCTGCTTCTTTTACCTTGAGCGCAAATGGTGCATCGACCGGGATACCCGGACTGATAACCATACAGGAAATATCTGCAAGCAGTTCATCAGTCAACGCACCAAGCCAGATCGTCAAAGCCTCTGGTTTCTTGTCAAACCCGAGCTTCTCAAGAATGACTGCCTCTGTGAGTGTACCCTTCGGGTTCTCATCAAACAGCACAACCTGCTCTCCATTTCGAAGAAGCTGCTCACTTGCACAGATTCCACTTTTTCCTGCTCCTGCAACTAATACTTTCTTATCGAACATCGTTTTCCCTCTTTTCCATTCTATCTAACGTTCCTAAATTGCCAGAATTCCGATCAGACACAGAATCGTTGTAACGATCGAGAAGATCGCAACGACCTTTGTCTCCGGCCATCCGCAAAGCTCAAAATGATGATGGATCGGTGCCATCTTAAATACTCGCTTTCCAGTTGTCTTGAAGCTTACAACCTGAATAATAACAGAAAGCACCTCTGCCAGATAAATAAATGCTACGATCAATATAATCAGTGGCATCTGCAGCATATACGCTGTCGACGCAACAAATCCACCCAATGCCAGTGATCCGGTATCTCCCATGAACACACGTGCCGGATAGACATTGTATACCAAAAAGCCAAGCAGGCTTCCTACGACTGCACATGTAATCGGTGTTACACCAAAGCCTGCCGCGATAGATGCAATCGCGAAAAAGGTTGCAATCAATACGGTAACGGAGGATGCCAATCCATCCAGGCCATCTGTAAAGTTCGCACCGTTTGCTGTACCAAGCATAACGAAGAACATCAATGGGAAATAAACCCATCCAAGGTCAACGACCTTATGTGTAAATGGAATAATCATCGTAGTTCCAAGATCCGTATATGCATGAATGTAATATGCAAAAACACCTGTTACCAAAAACTGCCCCAACATCTTCTGCCATGCACGAAGTCCAAGTGACCGCTTCATAACAACCTTGATAAAGTCATCCAAGAAACCAACCAGACCAAATCCCAATGTTGCAAACAGGATTGGAACGATCTCCTTATGATCTTTGATGTAAAAGAGTGATGTAATCACGATACTGAACAGGATGATCAATCCACCCATCGTCGGCGTTCCCGACTTCTTCAGATGCGATTCCGGTCCATCGTCACGCACAAACTGCCCGAACTTCAGTTTCTTTAAGAATGGAATAATGATCGGACTTAAGATCACACTCACACCAAATGCTATCAATGCTGGAACAATTATGTCGTACTTCATATCTTCTCTCCTTTATCAAGCCATCGCTTGTATTGTAATATTTAAAACACAGCATCGTCGATGCTGATTGTCTGTGTCGTCTCCTCCTCTGCGTTCTCGTCCTTGTAGATACCGAGATACGGCAGAATGTTGTCGTATATCTCACCTACGACCGGTGCCGCAATCGTACCTCCATAATAGATACCCTGCGGTTCATCAATCAGAATCAGTGTCATAACCTGCGGATTGTCCGCCGGTGAAAATCCAAGGAAGGATGAAATGTAACGGTTCTCACTTCGCGGCAGTTTCTCACTTGTTGCCGTCTTGCCACCAATCGAATACCCTGCGATATACGCCCGATGTCCGGTGCCCTCTGCAACGACTGCTTCGAGCAGTCCTTTCATCGTCTCGCTGGTTGCTGTACTTACTGCTCCTGTCTTCGTCTCATATTTCAAAACCTCAGTGACATTGTTATTTTCATCTGTCGTATACACACCGAAATGAGGTGTGACCAGATTCCCGCCATTTACTACCGCAGCTGCTGCACGCATCAACTGTAACGGCGTAATCTGAAACGACTGTCCAAATGACATCGTTGCAAGCTCGACCGGTCCTACCTTTTCCTGCTTATGGAAGATGGAATTTGCCTCTCCCGGCAGGTCGACCCCCGTCTGCTCAAACAACCCTAATTTTCTTAAACCATCATAGAAACCATCCACGCCAATGCGTTCCCCAACCTGCATAAACACTGGATTGCAGGAATTCATGATACCTTCCCGGAAGGTTTCTGCCCCATGTCCGGCAACCTTGTGGCACCGAATCCGGCGATCCTCCACAATATGATAACCCGGGCAGTAAAACTGATCTTCCACGCGCAACACGCCCTGCTCAAAGGCAGTTGTCGCTGTCACAATCTTGAACGTCGAACCCGGCTCATAGGTATCACTGATACAATAGTTTCTCCACATTTGGTTCCACATATCCTGCGTTACCGTTTCGTCCGTCTCATAATTCAATGTAAACGGTTCATTTAAGTTGTATTCCGGCACATCCGCAAGTGCATAGATCTCTCCATTCTGCGGATTCATCACGATAATACATACGCGTTTTGCCTGTTTTTTCTCCAGCACCTCAAGCGCTTTCTGCGTGATATATTGCTGGATGTTTATATCTATGGACGTGACAAGATTTTGTCCGGCTGTGCCTTCCACTCTTCTCTCCGCCATATTTTCCACTTCAATGCCTCTGGCATTTGTAACGGTGTTGATGCTGCCATTTTCGCCCATCAACAGATCATCATAGTATACTTCCAGCCCGACAATACCCTGATTGTCGCTACCTGTAAATCCCAGCACATGGGATGCCAGTGTACTGTACGGATAATACCGTTTGTAGTCCTCATCAATCATAACGCCTGCCAGATTCATCGCGCGGATCTCATCTGCCAATTCCTTGTCCACATTGCTTTTGATTTTCTCACGCACCGAGCGTTTCTCTACACGTCTCCGGACATCTTCCTCCGGTAGTTCCAGTTTCTCACTGAGAACCCGAATTACAGTCTCCGGATCTTCGATCTGGTTGTAGATTACCGAGATCGAACAGACTGCCTGGTTACCAGCAAGCACAACACCATTTCTATCATAGATGCTGCCGCGCTTTGCCTTGATGCTGCGCTCACGTTCCTGTACCGCCCGCGCCCGATATCCATAATCGTCCGCCTGCATGGTCATGATGGAAACAAGCTTCACCGTTATTATAGTCAATAACGTAAAAAATGCAATCACTACGATCAACAATCGCTTCCGATGGGAACTCGTAAATAAAAGCTGCATATCCGCTATCGCCCAATTCTCATTTTATAAAAATGTATTCCCTGTGCGTGCGAACTATACCTGTTTTCTACATCATCCGGTTGGTGCTTCCTGCGTTGTGTCCTGTGCGGGCGCTTCTGTCGTTGCACTCGGATCTTCTGTCGTTGTCTCGGTTGTCGTCTCACCCTCGGACTGCTCGACATATGGGTTGTCGCTGCCACCAGCTACATCATTGGCCGGAGCTTCTCCACCATAGATTGGCGTTGCAGGTTCATCCTCTGCCGTTGCCTCATCAATATCATATGTCTCATCCGTCTTGTAAATATTCAAATATGGGAAGATAGCTTCTGCAATATCTGCAAACAAATGCGCTGCCTCGCCACTTCCTGACTGTAATTCCGGTTCATCCGCTACGACATAGATAACAACCTGTGGATCGTCCACCGGTGCAAATCCAATAAAGGAAAGAATGTATTTTCCATTTCCTCGTGGAAGCTTCTCGGCAGTACCGGTCTTACCTCCAATCTCGTAACCCTCAACGGTCGCTTTCTTACCGGTACCTTCGGATACTACGTTCTTTAAAAACTGACGCATCTGTGCTGATACATCCTCCGAGATCGTTCTTCTGACTAACACAGGGTCCAGATTCCGGACGATATTTCCATTTTCATCTTCGATCCGCTGTACAACACTTGGCTCATAATAATATCCGCCGTTAATCGCAGAACAAAATGCGGTTCCAACCTGCATCATTGAGGTTGTTACACCCTGTCCAAACGAAGATATCGCAAGGGATACAGCTCCCATATTATCTGCATGATATACGAGCCCACTGAGTGAGGAATCGCTTGGTTCACCTGGCAGATCGACATTCGTGGACTGTCCAAATCCAAACAACACCTGATATTTATCAAATAACGCAATTCCTTCCTTTGCTGCAATCTGCATCAAAGCATCGTTGCAGGATTTCTCCAGCGCTCCGGAAAGGTCGACCATTCCATGTCCACCGTAATCATGGGAATGACACTGTATATAACGGTCCTCAATCTGCTCACCACCATCACAGAAGAATGTATCCTCTGGTGTGATCACACCCTCTTCGAGTGCGCCGGAAATCGTAAATGTCTTATAGGTAGAACCCGGCTCAAACACATCCGATACTGGGAAGTTACGCCATACCTTGTATAGCGCATCCACATGTTCTTCATCTGTTCCGTTTTGCTTAAAGTCCTCAAAACTGGAATATCCGGATGCCTCGAGTTCTTCCTGCGTATCGAACTGATACTGTGTCGAATCCAGATCATAAGCATCGTTTGGATCAAATGTATGGGAATTATACAGCGCCATGATCTGACAATTCTTCGGATTCATCACGAGCACGGATATATTCTTAGCGTCCTCTTCCTCCAGTTTTGCCTTTACCTTTTCCTCAACAATCTTCTGTACATTTGCATCAATACTTGTCACAAGGTTATAGCCGTTAGTTGCCGGCTCAATCGAATTGGTCACGCCGTAATCCTCATTCAGATACGAGTATTCCCGTCCGTTCGTACCATTTAACTCGCTGTTATAATACTCCTCGACGCCATACATGCCGACATTTCCGCTGACGGTAAATCCAAGCAGATGGCACGCAAGTTCTTTGTTCGGATAGACACGTACATACCGCTCTTCGTAATAGATTCCAACGACATTGGAGCCTTCATCGGTTTTGCAGTATTCCTCAAATTTCTGTACTTCCTCGTACTCAACGCCCTTCTTTGCCACTACATAGTACGATTTTTCATTTGCCAGAAATCCTGCGATCTCCTCATCTGTAAATCCGAAAAATTCCTTCAGCGCTGATACCGTCGCCGTCTTTTTCTTCTCATACTGCACGATATTGGCAGGCTCTAATATCAGATCATACACCTTCTTATCCGTCGCAAGCACGGTTCCGTTCGCATCGACAATATCACCACGCTTATACGGAATCACTTTGCTGGAATAGCCCTGTTGCGTCAACACCTGCTGCTTATACTGGCTTCCTTTTTGTGCATTGATCCAGATAATTTTTGCACCAAGCACACCAAATCCAACCATGACACACCCAAACACAAATTTCAATCTGCCGCGCATCCGGTTGGTAAATACCTTTCGCTTTCGTCTTCTTCTATTTTCTCTGTTTTGTGGTCTTCTAGTCATACTTTTACCTCAACCGCAAAAATCGAGCAGCGAAACTGCTCGACTTTTGATCTACATCCTAATTCGAACCCGGAACATCCTGATACTGTTTTACATAATCTTCATTGGCACTGTCATAATAAATGATCTGTCCCCTCTTAGCGTAGACCATGCCAAGTTCATTGGTTGCTACATTGTAAATATCGTCCAATGTATACATATTATTCAAACGAAGCTTATGTGCTGCGTTATCATCTTCGATCTTTTCAAGTTCTGCCTCTAAGGCACTGATGTTGTTCTGCTGTGTGCTGATCTTCGTATTCAGATATAACATCAATACGCTTGATCCAACAACCAGACATACCATAAATGCCATAAACAGCATATATCCTGCGGA
>OMGL01001763.1_pt1 | contig 12466 bp, 10 predicted proteins | sample 1645831 | NCBI WGS metagenome assembly OMGL01 (sample SAMN00849301, study PRJEB25192) | human gut metagenome | reverse complement strand
AATAACCTCCAAACTGAGTAATTTTATCTTACATCAGTTTGGAGGTTTACACAAATTTTGGGATACTCCCTCAGGCAGAACCTAATACACTTTGTTTTTAACTTAAAAAAGTTTTAAATACTATTGCAAATAAAATAAAGATATGTTATTTTATTAATAGAATATATTCTAAAACTCAAATTAAGCACGGTTTTATATCAATTATTACGTGTTTGAAATCTGATTAATTGTTGAAATCTAAGTTTTTTAGATTTCGTCTGTATTTTTATCATTTTTTTTGGAATTTACTGCGGATTCTGAAATGTTGTTCTATATTCGTTCAGACCCCATTTATAACTGGTTTGAAATCCCAAAAGACTTGAAAAAATTTTAGAAAATCCATTGAAATGCTTGTCGACAATCCCACAAGTCCAGTATAATAAAAGAAAGGAAGAATGCATGGATAATACACCATACGATGACGTATTCCGTACACTTTTAACCGACTGTACGGAGTTAATGATTCCGGTTGTCAATGAAATTTTTCATACGCACTACACCGGAAAAGAAACCATCTGCCTGCTGCAAAATGAGCATTTTATTAAAATGCCGGACGGCAGTGAGCAGGAACGGATTACAGATTCCAGCTTTGAAATCATCAGTGAAGAAACAGCACCGACAGCACAGCCACTGAAAAATCAGGTTTACGGCGGTTCTGCCAGCTGTAACACATCACAGCGCAAACGGTATCACATTGAATGTCAGAGTACGGAGGACGGCACCATGATTGTGCGAATGTTTGAGTACGATACACAGCTTGCATTAGAAAATAGGGAGTTTACATCAAATATTTTGACAGTACAATTCCCAGATTCAGCGATTGTATCCCTCCGGCATACCCAAAACACCCCGGAACACATGACGGTTAAAGTCTTAACCCCGGGCGGAAAGGTATCCTATATCGTGCCGGTATTAAAAGTAAAACGCTATACGATTCATGAACTGTTTGAAAAAAAACTGTTCTTTCTGATACCGTTTCATATCTTTGTGTATGAAAAGGATTTTAAAGAACTCGAAGAAAATAAGAAAAAGTTAAAACAGCTGGAGGAAGAATATGCCGCAATCCGTGAACGGCTTGAAATTGCCTGCCAGATGGGTGATTTAACGGAGTATCCGAAAGTTGTAATTCTTGCAATGTCACGCAAAGTAATAGAGCATTTAGCGGTAAAGTACGAAAAAGTAGCGAAGGGAGTGAGTCAGCAAATGGGCGGAAAAGTATTAAACTATGAAGCAAAAGACATCTTAAACCGGGGACGCGCGGAAGGACGGCGTGAGGGAGAAGAACAGACCAAAATCCAGATTGCAAAAAAACTGCTTGCACTTGGCAATGACATTCAATCGGTAGCAGACTTGGCAGAACTGCCAGAAGAAACAGTTGAGGAGCTGGCACGGTCGATGAATCAGACAAAACGCTGATACACAGATATTTTTGTTACAGTCTAAAAAGTTCCAATACACATTTACAAAAATAAATGTGTATTGGAACTGTATTTATTAAAAAAAATTATTGCAAGAATAGTCTTTTGTATTAGTCTTCTTCAATCACCTGAATTTCCATATAAGAAAAGTCAATGCTGTCAATAAAATTATCCTGATAGAAACGGACTTTGGAATGACGTTTAAACTCCGCAACATTGGAATCCAGCCAGATAGGCTCGCTTAAATCAAAGGCATAGCAGGCACTGTGGATACCGTCAAAAATTTTTCGGGTACGGTTTGTGGCCGCATCATCATTTTCCACCACCATATCCTTGAGCAGATGATTGCTGTCATCAAATAATTTACACCATAATCGGAACATCTTAATTTTCCCGCCTTTCATTTGAGGATTCTTTGAAAAAATCACGGCTGTCTAAGACAACGGTAAACGGACCGTCATTTTCAAGGTCAACACGCATATGTGCACCGAAGCTTCCGGTTTCTACTTTGGTGACTTTTTCGCGGCACAATGCAACAAATTTCTCGTATAAAGCATCGGCACGGTCCGGTTCAAGGGCATCAAAAAAGCTTGGACGGTTTCCCTTGCGGCAGTCTGCGTAAAGTGTAAACTGGCTTACGACAAGCAGTTCGCCACCTACGTCCAAAAGGGAAAGATTGATTTTGTCATTTTCATCAGAGAAAATCCGCAGCTTTGTGATTTTATCCACAAACTTTGGCAGCATTTCTTCAGTATCTCCTTTTCCGGCGCCGAATAAAATCAGCAGTCCTTTATCGATAGAACCGACCGTTTGACCGTCAACGGTGACACTTGCGTGATTGACACGCTGTATTACAAATTTCATTTTTAAATCTCCATTCTTCAAAAAACAGCCGGCAGTCCGTTAAAAGAAGCGGCTGTCCGTGTATGTTCATATTTTTAAGATACAGTGATTGTAATGGATAATCGGGAGAATGACAAGGGGAAGAACAAAAAATTATTATATTGGAAAAATTTAAAAATAAAAATCCCCGGTCAGCCGCGACACGGGTTTCCGGGGATTTCACCTAAAATGTTATTCAGTTTTAGAAATTGACATTTAAATGTCTTGGAAGACCGTCAACCATAATTGGTGAAAGTTCAGCCTGAATGAGTGGTCTGATATAGTGAATCAGATCATCTGTAACATAGTCGTCATCTGTAATCCATTCTAACGGAATCTTCTTTTCCACATTGGCAATATCATGAACATCATGTGTTTCTGTAATGCACATATATGGGTCATCAGAAATTCTCTTTAAGACAACAACCTGTCCTGTAGCACCCTCAAAAGCTGCCTTTACAGCTGCACCACCTACGTTGAAGGCCTCTGTGATATCCGTACGGGAAGTCATGTGTGCGGCACAACGCTGCATGGTAGAAAGTTCAATTGCTCTTGTCTTGATGCCGAGTTCAGAACCAATCTTGTTTGCAAGGAACTTTGCAGAACCTGCTAACTGCTTGTGTCCGAATGCATCGACAAATTCTACGTGGTCAGAAAGTTCAAATACATATCTGCCGTCAGCAACCTTAATACCTTCTGAAATCGCAATAACCATAGAACGACCCTGTTCGCTTAAAGATTTTACTCTTGCCATGAACTTGTCAATATCAAATACCTTTTCAGGAAGGTAAATCATATCTACGCCTTCACAGTCTTCACCCTTTGCAAGAGCAGCAGCAGCAGTCAGCCATCCGGCATTACGTCCCATGATTTCAACAATTGTGATTGTCGGATAATCATAAACAAGACCGTCACGGATAATTTCTTTCATCGTTGCCGCAATATACTTGGCAGCACTACCGTAACCCGGTGTGTGGTCAGTAACAGCGAGGTCATTATCGATAGTTTTTGGAACACCCATAAATTTAATGTCACTGTTTACAAGATTTGCATAATCGGAAAGCTTCTTAATGGTATCCATGGAATCGTTACCACCGATGTAGAAGAAGTATTTTACTTCCAAATCTTCAAGTGTCTTAAAGATTTTTTCATATACAGCTTTATCTTCATTTACCTCCGGCAGTTTGTAACGACAGGAACCCAGATAAGAAGATGGGGTTCTCTTTAACAAATCGATGTCAATATCAGTCTTAATCTTTTCAGAAAGGTCAACATACTGTCCGTCCAGCAGCCCCTTGATGCCGTGAAGCATACCGTATACTTTTTTTGCCCCTCTGTCACGTGCAGTTTTGTATACACCTACCAGACTTGAGTTAATTACTGATGTTGGACCACCAGACTGACCAACGATTACATTTCCAATCATAAAATCCTCCATTCCTCCGCATTTGCGGTAATATCATCGTGGGACGACACAACTTTAAAAGGCATAAAACCCCCTTGGAAAGGCGGAAAATATGTAATCTTTTCTATGATGTTCCACGAATTCTTATAATTGCATTGTAGCATAAATAAATAAGATGTACAAGTAGCATAAAATAGAACTAAAAAAAATAAAAATTTAATAAAAACTCAAAAAAGACAGAAAATAAAAACAATTGTAACCACAGGGATTTAATACAACCCCCATTTGTGGTAAAATGTGCGTAAGCAATGAGCCGTGCCGGTTAAAAGCGGAAAGAAGTGCCGTGCTTGCACAGGGCACTTCTTGAAGATTTTAAGCGATAGGGCGAACGCCCGACAGTGCGGGGAAGCTTTGCTTTCCCGCACATGCACGGCGAAAAAGCAGGAGAAATGTGATGGCAGATGAGAAATTGCCTGCGGAATGGAGAAAAGTGTGAAAAATCCTTAAATCTAAGATTTTTCACACAGCGATTTGTGTCGCATGCGTCACAAATCCGCTTTTTATCGCAGAACTGAATAAATTCAGTTCGCGATTTCTCCGGCATTATAATGCCTGCGGAATGGAGAGAAATATGTATTTAGATAAAGAAAAAGCTGTAAAAGCATTTATGGGAACGGGAGAAAAAAACGCAGTCGGAGAAGATTTAGTCACATTTTTAGAAAAATATGACCCGCGTAAATACCAGAATCCGTGCAATACCGTAGATATGGCGGTATTTGCCTATAATGAATCCGAAAAGAAAGTGACCAAAGTACTGCTGATTCAGCGGGGAAACCACCCAAGCATCGGATGGTGGGCGCTGCCGGGCGGATTTGTGGAGTACAGGGAAAATCTCGAAACGGCGGCAGCAAGAGAATTACAGGAAGAAACAGGAATTGAGCATTTAAACTTTGAACAGTTAAAAACATATGGTGCATATGACAGGGACCCGCGTACGCGGATTATCACAACTGCCTATATTGCGCTGGTGCCGGAGGGACTTCTGCATGAAAAAGCTGGCGATGATGCTAAAAATGCAGGCTGGTTTACAATAAAAGATACCGAAATTTCAAGAAAAAACAACGCAGACGGTACAGTCTGCGCGACGCATCGGTTATGCCTTGAAAATAAGGAACTGGCAGTCCGCACGGAATCCCAGGTCCGTGTAGAGTGGAGTCCGGGTGCGGTACTTGAAAATAAAACCTATACGATGGAACATACGACCCTGCTGGCTTCTGACCACAGTGCCGTCATTCTGGAAGGATATGAGTATCTGGTAAAAAGACTGGCGGACAGACCGTAGCTGCCATTTTGCGGGTCGGAAAAAAGACCGATGTGCGGTGGATAAAAGGTAAAAAGCATGAATAAAAATGTCACAAATACCAGTACAAAAACAGGCAGAATCAGCGGAATCGGACGATGCGGTTTGTGGTAGGAAAATGTATTATAATATGGAAGACACGCATACCGGTAAAAGGTATAGTGGGCGTATAAAACAGCAATAAAATAAATAGCGATGTTTACCCAGTCCAGATTAAAGCCTAAAATACCGTTGATGCCGTAAAATAAGACGACAACGGCTGCCATGCCGCAGAGTTCGCCAAATGCCGCGCCGTCCCAGTAGCAGGATAAAAACATTTTTTTCAGACTGCGGTTGGAAATAGGTGCATTGCCGCCTGCAATACCGGCAAAACAGCCGATTACAAGCAGTAAAAGAAACGGAAAAAACAATAGCTTTAAATGTTCCCATGTAGACTCATTGACAGGAACAAAAGGGGCAATCAGACGGCTCTGACCGAAAAAAACAAAGGCAAAGTGACAGGCAGTGCCAAGCGCCGCAGTAAGGATAAAAGAAACTGCGGTAAATATTTTTAAGCGCGTAAGTTTCTGGGTGACAGTATTCATAAAACTCCAATCCGCCGGAATACGGCATATACAAAGGTTTGATGATGACATCATAAGATAGTGTATCCATAAAAGAATGCAAATATAACACAGAAACCGAATACAAAAATCAGAAAGGACATTTAAAAATGGCAAAACAGACGTGGAAACCGGGAAATATGTTATATCCCGTACCGGCAGTGATGGTGAGCTGCCAGCGCGAGGGCGGAAAACCGAATATTATTACCGTGGCATGGGCAGGAACAATCTGTTCAGACCCGGCAATGCTTTCAATTTCCGTAAGGAAAAACCGATATTCCTATGACATTATAAAGGAAACAAAAGAATTTGTTGTAAATCTGACGACAAAGCAGTTATGCCGTGCAACCGATTACTGTGGTGTGCGTTCCGGCAGGGATGTTGATAAGTTTCAGGAAATGCACCTGACACCGCAGCCGTCAGAAAAGGTAAAAGCACCGGGCATTGCGGAAAGTCCGGTCAATATAGAGTGCCGTGTGACACAGGTGCTTGAACTGGGCACACACGATATGTTTCTGGCAGAAGTCGTGGCGGTGCGGGTTGATGATGATTACATGGATGAAAAAGGCAGATTTGACTTAAATGCGGCAGATTTAGTGACATATTCCCACGGTGAATATTTTACACTGGGTAAAAAGCTTGGCACATTCGGATATTCCGTAGCAAAAAACAAACCCCAAAGCATTGCCGGAAACAACCCAAAACACAAGTCTAAAAGCACTGCAAAAAAAGGTGTAAAAGCGAAAGGCAGAAGCGGTAAACATACACGAAAAGAAAAAGGAAAAGCGTAAGGCAAAAAGGGGGCATTTTCGTTGAAAATCACACAGTTGTCCATTAAAAATTTTAAATCCGTAGAGGAACTGGTAATCCGCGATATTGAAGACGTACTTATTTTAGTCGGAAGAAACAATGCCGGAAAATCTGTCATGCTTGATGCAATCCGCGCGGTATCCGGCGATTATGCCATATCCGAAGTGGATTTTCACCACCGGGACGGCAATATTACCATCGGCATACAGCTTCTGATTACAGATGAAGATTTAGAGTATCTGCATCAGAACGGCATTGTCGGTAATTTCAAGCAGTTCTCACTGTGGAAAGAAAATTTTTGTAAAAAGCTGCCGTCCTATCAGGAAACGGAGGATGGCGGCACGCTTGAATTTGAATACATTTACGGCAGAAACGGCATCGTACGCTATAAAGACGGTTATTTTAAAAACAACCGTTATATCAAAAGTATTTTTCCGAAAATCTATTTTGTGGACCAGTACCGTGACAAAGAAGATATCAGTCAGGATTTGATTTTATTACAGCAGGATACCGGACTGCAGGCACTGCGGGACGACCGGTGCATTTTCGATGAAAAACGCAAATGCCACCAGTGCTTTGAATGTATCGGCGTAATCCAGAAAAAAACGCCGGAACAGCTGACACTGATGGAAACGAGCCGCCTGTTGCAGTACAAATTATTTACGTGTAATTTAAACCAGTTGTCAGAGCGTTTAAACTACTATTTCAGCCGCAACGGCGGGCAGTCCCATGAAATTCATTATGAGATTAAATTTGATGCGGACGAACTGTTTAAAATCGATACCGTTGTGCGTATGCGCGGCAGCAAGAAAGAGGGCGGGCTGGATGCGCTCGGTGAAGGCTTAAAAAGCATTTACATTTTATCTCTGCTTCAGACCTATGTGGATACAAAAAACACAGCGCCGTATATTATTATGGTAGATACACCGGAAATATATCTGCACCCGCAGTTAAAAAAGGTTGCGAGTGAAATCCTTTACCGGCTGTCCAAAAAGAATCAGGTTATATTTTCCACACATGAGCCGGAAATGCTGTTTAACTTTACATCTGGACAGATCCGTCAGGTATATTCCGACAGCAGGTACAATACATGTGTACGTGAAGATACCGACTTGGATGCCATTTTAAATGATTTGGGCTATACGGCAAATGACTTGATGAATGTGAGCTTTGTCTTTATTGTTGAAGGAAAGCAGGATAAGAGCCGTCTGCCGCTGCTGCTTAAAAAATATTATTCCGAGGTCTATGACGAGTCCGGACAGCTCAAGCGCATTGCAATTATCTCCACCAATAGCTGTACGAATATCAAGACGTATGCCAATTTAAAATACATTAATTCCGTTTATTTAAAGGACAGTTTTATGATGATCCGGGACAGCGACGGCAAAAACAGGATGCAGTTAGGACAGCAGCTCTGCAAATATTACGGCGACCGGTCACATGAAGATAAAGGCAATCTTCCGCGGGTTACGGAGAAAAATGTGCTGATTTTAAAATATTATTCGTTTGAGAATTATTTTCTGTTTCCGGAAGTCATGGCGCAGATTGGTGTTGTAAAAAGTGTCGATGCGTTTTACGACATTTTGTGGAGTAAATATCAGGAATATCTCTATAAATTAACAAGTGTGAAAGCCATGTTAAAAAAAACGGGGATAAAGATACAGTCCCGTCAGGACATTGTGGATAACATTGAAAATATCCGGATTTACGTGCGCGGTCACAACCTGTACGACATTTTCTACGGTCGTTATAAAAAGCAGGAAAATGAAATCCTGACGAAATACATTGAAGCTGCGCCGCGGGAAATTTTCGCGGATATTCTTGAAAAAATAGATGCGTTTGTCTACTTTGATTCGCGTAAAAAAGAAGAATAACACTACAGGCTTAAAGGGGCGGACATCAAAGATGCCCGCTCTTTACAAATTGCTCTGGATATGGTAACATGACAAATATTACAAAAGTGTTACAAAACAGTAAACTACACAGTTTATGGATTATGTTATAGATTATGATAGAAATGCCGTCACACGGCAGAAATGGAGAGAGTCATGTCACATTTTACCAAATATGGGAAAAGAATGAGACTGATGCTGCTGACAGCAATGTTTGTTGCCAGTATGGTATGCTTATTTGCAATACCGTTTGTAGAAAAGAATCTTTTAAATAATCAGGTAGCGTATTACCGTATAGAAGTAAACGGAACAGAAGTCGGGGCTGCAAATTCCCGCGCAGATGCGGCAAAAGCGCTTGCAGATGCAAGAGGACGGCTTTCCGGCATTTATCCTGATGTTGTATATATGGAGCCGGAGTATACGGTAATTAAAGAGAGCCATCTTACGGCGGAACGCATGAGTAAGGAAGAACTCTCAGACAGTATCTATAGTGCATTATTTTCCAGTATAACAGATGTGAATTCACAGATTGCCTATATGGTCAGAATGGACGATGCAACGGTTACACTTGCAAGTCTGGATGATGTGTATACGCTGCTTTCCCGTGTGGAACAGCAGTATGACACCCAAAAAGAGTATACGGTGCAGTTAAATCCCATAGGCAGCAGCGGAGATTATACCGTCAGCTTTGAAAAGACCCAGACGGATGCCAGCAAAGACATCGTATCTGCGGTACTAAGCGGACAGGCATCCACGACACAGGAAGACGGAACGGTCGTGCATGACGGGATTACATCCATTGATTTTGCGCAGAATGTAACTGTCAGCGAAGTGCTTCTTGCAAAGACCGGGATTGTCAATGTGGACACGGCTTACGAAGCAGTGACAAAATCATCAGAAAACCGTGTGTTATATGAAGTAAAGGCGGGAGAAACCGTTGAATCCGTCGCTTCCGATTACAGAATTGATAAAGAACAGATTTACGAATGGAATACGCAGCTGGATACGGATTCGGTGCTTGCAGAGGGTGAGATGATAACACTTTCTGTACCGGAAACCCTGCTGTCTGTTGTGATGACAAAGCGTGAAACATATGATGAGACGTATCGTGCAACACCGCAGTATATACAGGATGAGGAAGCACAGAAGGGTAAGAATACGATAGAGGAAGAAGGAAGCACAGGAACCAGAAAGGTTACGGCAGAGGTTTCCTATATTAATGGAAGACGGACAGATACGAAGATTATAGATGAAAAAGTCCAGACAGAATCGCAGCCACAGGTGATTTCAGTGGGTACGCAGTCAGACAGTGCGTATGGGTTACCGGTTTCCGGACAGTTTGGCGGAAATGTAAATAACGGTGTCATCTGGCTTGCAAAAGAGCGGACATCTGTTTATGCGGCGGCAGAGGGTACGGTGACACGTACCGGATGGTATGCAGATTACGGATATTGTATTGACATTACACATAAAGACGGCTCCGTAACAAGATATGGACACCTTGATGCAATTGGTGTGGTAAAAGGGCAGAATGTGACAGCAGGACAGCTGATTGCCAACAGCGGCAGTACCGGAAACTGCGATGAACCGTGTCTGTATTTTGAGCTGTGGATAAACGGCAGCACCGTAAATCCACTGCGCTTTATTCAGTAAAAGATAGTTCTTATGTATCAGATAAAGCATATACTGTAAATGCGCCTTTGCAAAACAAAGCTATTTTCGTAAGGTTTTTTTGGCTGTACTCTTTACAAATGTGATGTTTATGTTATAATTTAACAGAATATGTTGAAAATAATAATGAAGTTGATATAGATAAGATAGAGGTGCATAACAATGGAACAGTATGTGATTAAGGGTGGAGTACGCCTTCAAGGAGAAGTTTCCATAGGTGGAGCAAAGAATGCAGCACTCGGCATTCTCGCTGCTGCGATTATGACAGATGAAACGGTAACGATAGAAAACGTGCCGAATGTACGGGATATTCGTGTACTTTTACAGGCAATTGAGGGGATTGGTGCAAAGGTTACTTATGTATACAATAATTCCGTTCAGATTAACGGTGGTTCTATCAGTGATATTAATGTAGATTACGAATATATTAAGAAAATCAGGGCGTCATATTATTTACTGGGCGCACTGCTTGGAAAGTATAAGGAATCCCAGGTGGCTCTTCCGGGCGGATGTAATATCGGAAGCCGTCCGATTGACCAGCACATCAAGGGCTTTAAGGCTCTGGGTGCGGAAGTGGATATTTCCTACGGAAAGATTCATACAAAGGCAGAAAAGCTTGTGGGCAGCCACATTTATTTTGATGTCGTGACAGTCGGCGCAACAATTAACCTGATGTTAGCTTCCTGCATGGCAGAAGGCGATACGATTCTTGAAAATGCAGCAAAAGAGCCGCATATCGTAGATGTAGCGAACTTTTTAAATGCAATGGGCGCGAATATCAAAGGTGCCGGAACAGACGTTATCCGTATTAAAGGCGTTTCCCGTCTGCACGGTACGACGTATTCGATTATTCCGGATCAGATTGAAGCGGGAACATTTATGTTTGCGGCAGCAGCAACCAAAGGTGATATTACGGTAAGAGATGTCATTCCAAAACATCTGGAATCTTTATCTGCAAAGCTGCTTGAAATCGGATGTCAGGTCATTGAAGGTGATGACAGCGTACGTGTTATTGGCAGTAAAGAATTAAAATCTACCAATGTAAAGACACTCCCGTATCCGGGATTTCCAACGGATATGCAGCCACAGATGGCAGTTGTTCTTGCACTTGCCAACGGTTCAAGCATGGTAACGGAAAGCATTTTTGAAAACCGTTTTAAATATGTAGACGAATTAAACCGCATGGGCAGCAAGATTAAGGTAGAGGGTAACACCGCTTATATCGAAGGTGTATCCGGATTTACAGGCGCACAGCTTGCAGCACCGGATTTACGTGCGGGTGCGGCACTTGTACTTGCAGCACTTGCAGCAGATGGCATTTCCGAAATTGAGGACATTGAATATATTCAGAGAGGGTACGAAGATTTTGAAGGAAAGTTAAGAAGTCTTGGTGCTTTAATTGAACGTGTCGATTCAGAAAGAGATGTACAGAAATTTAAATTAAAAATCGGCTGATGAAAACTGGTATACACTGATGCGGAAACGTGGGTGTGTACCAGCCTTTTTACTTTTATTACTAATATTTAATAAAATTTATTGTTTGTTTTGATAAAAATAAGACAATTTGTGATATGATAAATTTGGTATTTATCTATTTCACACACGCATTTTGTGTCCGTGCGCACAGAACACAAATTCATTATGCGGACCGGAATCATATAGGCTGCAGAATATAGCTAAAATAGACGTAGGACGTGCGCAGAAATGAAGATGACAATGAAACTGAAAAATAAATTAATATTAACTTTTTGCATTATGAGTATTCTTCCGATGGTTCTGTGCGGACTGGTTATCTGCGGCATGTATAAAATCCATGCACAGAATATGTACCAGACCTATGAGATAGACAGTCAGACATTTCTGATTGATTTTTACTCGCCGATGGAACTGATGGGAAAGATTACGGAAAATATTTATGACGATATCCGTGAAATTGCAGAGGAAAATCCGGAAAAGTTTAACGATGAAAGCTATCTGGAGCATATTGATTACAGACTGTCAGAGAAGCTCTCAGAGCTGGTTGTCCGTAAGAACGGTTTCTATACATATCAGTCAGAGGTGCTTAAAGGAAAAAATATTGATGAGCTGCTTCCAGCATATGATGAAGATGAGAACATTTGTGATGTGGCACTTTATAAGGGCGGCGACTACCAGACACTGGTAAAGCAGATTAATTTTTCCGACAGTCAGGGCAATGAATACAGTGTATCCATTCTGACATCATTAAATCAGATTGTACCGCAGCTGAAAATGTTTGCAATCGAACTGTTTGCGGCAGTTTTTCTGATACTGGTGATTACAAGCCTGATACTGAATCTGTGGATATACCGTTCCGTTGTGACACCGCTTAATAAGCTGAAGCTGGCGACACATAATATACAGGCGGG
>OMGL01001762.1_pt1 | contig 12467 bp, 7 predicted proteins | sample 1645831 | NCBI WGS metagenome assembly OMGL01 (sample SAMN00849301, study PRJEB25192) | human gut metagenome | reverse complement strand
TTACCATGGGAAAGAACAGATAAAGCAGAAATATTAAGAAAAGAAGCATTAGGAGAATAATTTAAATAAATCCTAATTTATACACCCCTTAGAGTAAATTTACTTTAAGGGGTGATTTTATTTATTATAATAAGGTATAATAATTACAACTTAAGACAAGTATAGAAATAGTAATTATTGTAGGAGAATAAATATGGAAAGAATAGAAGGAATGATAAGTGATATAGTATTTAAAAATGAAGATAACGGATATACTATAGCTCACTTAGCTAATTCAGATAATGAGATTGTTATAGTAGGATGTATGCCTACTTTATCTGTAGGAGAAAGTATTGAAGTAGAAGGAAAATGGGTAAATCATAAGACATATGGAACACAATTTGAAGTAGAAAAATTTATGCCTATAACTCCATCTTCCTTAGAAGGAATATATGTATATTTATCATCGGGAATGATACATGGTATCGGAGAGAAAATGGCAAAACGGATAGTAGATAAATTTGGAGTTGATACTTTAAATGTAATACAAAATGCTCCCGAAAGATTAAAGGAAGTAGAAGGTATTGGAAGTAAAAAAATAGACCAAATAGTAAAAAGCTATGAGGAAAATAGAGAACTTAGAAATATAATAATTGAACTATCTCCATATGGAATTACTCCAAATTACTGTATGAGAATATATAAAAAATATAAAAATAAAGCAATTAAAATAATAAATGAAAATCCATATAAATTAGCAGAAGATATAAGGGGAATTGGATTTAAAATAGCAGATAATATTGCTAATAAAATAGGTATTGAAAAAGACTCTAAAGATAGAGTATCACAAGGAATTTTGTACACACTAAATCAATCGTTAGGAAATGGGCACACCTATCTACCAAAGCATATTCTTTTACAAGAAGCATCAAAGTTACTAGAAGTAAAATCTACAATAATAGAAGAATGTATAATTTCATTAGCATATGATCAAAAAGTTCATATAGAAAATGTTAATGGAGAACAATTAATTTATTTAATACCATATTATTTATCAGAAAATGGAGTTTGCAAACAAATAATAAAGTTATCACAGTTTGAATTTGAAAACTTAAATATAGATATAGATGAAGAAATTAAGTATGTAGAAGAAGAAAATAGTATAAAACTGGCTAAAAATCAATCATTGGCGGTAAAAGAAGCTATAGAAAATGGAGTAGTTATAATTACAGGTGGACCAGGAACTGGTAAAACTACAACTATAAACACAATAATAAAAATATTCGAAAATAATAAAAAAGAAGTTATATTAGCGGCACCAACGGGAAGAGCTGCTAAGAGAATGAGTGAAACATCAGGAAGAGAAGCAAAAACTATACATAGACTACTAGAAATGGGATATGCAACAGATAGTGAAGAGCTTCAATTTATGAAAAATGAGGAAGACCCTATAACTGCAGATGTAATAATTATAGATGAAGTATCTATGGTAGATGTTTTACTTATGTATAGTTTACTTAGAGCGATAAAGCCAGGAACAAGACTTATATTAGTTGGAGATAGCGACCAGTTACCATCAGTAGGTGCAGGAAATGTTTTAAAGGATATGATTGATTCAAATGTAATAAATGTAGTTAGATTAAATGAAATATTTAGACAAGCTAGAGAAAGTATGATAGTAGTGAATGCTCATAAAATAAATAAAGGAGAGCCATTATTTTTAAATAGTAAAGGTAAAGATTTTTTCTTTTTAAGAAAAGGAACTAATGAAGAAGTTATAGAGGAAATTGTAGGGTTAGTAAGTGAGAGGCTTCCAAAGTTTTATAAATTAGATAAACTAAAAGATATACAAATACTTTCGTCTATGAGAAAAGGTGATTTAGGAGTAATAAACTTAAATAATGAATTACAAAAATATCTAAATCCACCACATAAGTTTAAAGTAGAAGAAAGTTTTCAAAAGCGTATATTTAGAGTTGGCGATAAAGTTATGCAAATAAAAAATAACTATACTAAAAAATGGGAAAATGAAGATAAAAGTGAGAGTGGTGAAGGTATATACAACGGGGATATAGGATATATTTATCATATTGATAAAGAGAATAAAAAAATATATGTCTTATTCGATCAAGTAAAAATCGTATCCTATGGATATGATGAATTAGATGAACTAGACCATAGCTTTTGTACAACTATACATAAAAGTCAAGGAAGTGAGTTTCCAGTAGTAGTTATACCTATAACATGGGCTCCACCAATGTTACTTAGTAGAAATTTATTATACACAGCTGTAACAAGAGCTAAAAAGTTAGTTGTACTAGTTGGGGATGTAAAATATTTAGAATATATGATAAAAAATAATAGAACTAATGATAGATATTCCAATTTATCGTATAAATTAAATAAATTTAGGGAAGAAGGATTATTGATAAAATAAATATGATACAAAATATTTTTTTGAATTTGATTACTAATTTAATTAATGTATTTTTAGATTTTTTATACCCTGAAAATATAAGTTGTATATTATGTGATTGTTCCATAAGCAAAAATACTACATACTCTATGTGCAAGGATTGTTTTAGTAATATAAATTTTATATTAGACGGATGTATTAAATGTGGTAAGCCTATAATTAATTATTCTTTAGAAGAACAAAGTATAGATGGTTGTAGTTATTGTTTAAATAAGAATTTTTACTTTGATAAAGTAATATCTTGCGTAGAATATACAGAAATTAGTAAAAAAATAGTTTTTGGATTAAAATATAATAATAAGACTTATTTGAGTAAATATATTGCAACTATAATGAAAGAGAAATTAGATTTAGAAAATATTAAATTTGATTATATATTATTTGTTCCATTACATAAAAAAAGATTAAGACAAAGAGGGTTTAATCAAGCTGAAAAGATAGCTATGGATTTAAGTAAGATAGTAGATATACCTACTGTAGATAATATATCAAGAAAATATAATACAAAAAGATTATATAAATTAGGTAAAGAAGAGCGAATTAATGAATTAAAAAATGCATTTGTGATAAAAGAGAATATAATTGATTTAAAAAATAAAAATGTATTGCTTGTAGATGATATATTTACGACAGGCTCAACGGTTAATGAAATATCAAAAATTTTAAAAATAAATGGAGTAAATAAAGTTTTTGTATCTACTTTCTTAACTAGAACAGATACATTTTATGTTAAGGCATAATTTTCTATTGACATAATTCATTTAAAATATTAAAATAAGTTAGTAATATTTAGGTCTGTGGTTGAAAGTCCAAGCCAGTCGCAGGCAAAGGGATCCACGTAAGTCAACACTAAAAATGGGGTTGATGATCATGGTGCGGCTTAGAAGTAAGACCTACCGGTATAAAATCGAGAGAGCTAGTAGTGCGGCAAACCCAAGCGAACCCTCCAGTAGGCGAGTGTGGGGTCAAAAACCAGGTCAGCTAAATATTCAAAAGTACCTTTTTAGGTGCTTTTTTTTACAAAAAATTTGATTATATATTATAAAATTTGACATAAATACACAAATTAGTAACAACTTAAGTTGAAATTTGTGGATATATATAATGTTAAAAATAGCTAGAAATACACAAAAGTAAGACTTATTAACAATTTTATCCACATTATCAACAGGTATATTAGTGGATAATAATCCACATTGTTAACAGTTATTATTAAATTAAATAAATCTTTATTTAGTTGAATATATTAAATTATAAAAGCTAACAATAAAATAAAGGGTTTTATAACAGATATATAGAATATAAAAATAAAGTATAAATATTTATACTGGTATAACTGAAGGGAGATGTTCTTATGAATATAATAATATCTGGAAAACAAATGGATTTAACAGATGGAATAAAAAATGCCATAGAAGAGAAATTAGGAAGATTGGATTTCTACCTTCATCCAGCAACAGATGTAAAGGTTACAGTGAGTGCTAAAAAAGCAAGACAAAAAGTAGAAGTTACAATAATACCTATAAGTGGTCCGATAATAAGAGCAGAAGATATAGAGGAAAATTTATATGCAGCTATAGATGTTGTATATGACAAATTAAATAAGCAGTTAAGAAAATATAAAAAGAGACTACAAGATAGACATCAATCAAATGAAAGTATAAGATTTGATGCGATAGAGGATATAGAAGAAAATGATTATTCTTCAAATGAAGATAATTTAGATATAGTAATAAAAAGAACTAAGAAATTTGGTGTAAAACCAATGAGTCCGGAAGAAGCTGTTTTACAAATGGATTTATCAGAACATGATTTTTATATGTTTAGGAATTCTGAGTCAAATGGTATATCTATAGTATATAGACGTAAAAATGGTGGATATGGATTAATAGAATCGGAATAATATAGTATAAATAATTATAAGAGCTATTGATAAATTTAAATGTCGATAGCTTTTTTTGAGCAAATAATATTACATAGAGTATTTTTATGGTAAAATATATAGATATTATATAAATGTACGAGGAGAGATTTTAAACATGGGTTTTTTAGATAATTTATTTAATATGGCAGATAAAAAAGAGCTAAAAAAATTCAACAAGATAGTTGATAGCATAGATTCATTAGAGCCAAAATTTGAATCTATGTCAGATAAAGAGCTTAAAGACATGACAAATGTATTTAAAGAGAGATTGGCAAATGGAGAAACATTAGATGATATACTACCAGAAGCTTTTGCCGTTGTAAGAGAAGCCTCTAAAAGAGTATTAGGAATGAGACACTATAGAGTTCAACTTATAGGTGGAATAGTTCTTCATCAAGGTAGAATAGCTGAGATGAAAACAGGAGAAGGTAAAACTTTAGTTGGAACAGCTCCAGTTTATTTAAATGCTCTTACAGGTAAGGGTGTACATGTTGTTACAGTAAATGATTACTTAGCAAAGCGTGACAAAGAGCAAATGGGAAAAGTATATGAGTTCTTAGGAATGACTGTTGGGGTAATAGTTCATGGACAAGATCCACAAACAAGACGTGCACAATATCAATGTGATATAACTTACGGAACAAATAACGAATATGGATTTGACTACTTAAAAGATAATATGGTAATTCATAAAGAGCAAATGGTTCAAAGAGAATTAAACTATGCTATAGTGGATGAGGTTGACTCAATACTTGTTGATGAAGCAAGAACACCACTTATAATATCTGGACCTGGAGATAAATCTACTCATTTATATTCAGATGCTAATACATTTATATTAACATTAAAGCCAGATGATTATGAAATTGATGAAAAGCAAAAATCAGTTGCGTTAACTGAGTCAGGTATACAAAAAGCAGAAGTTTACTTTAATGTTGAAAATATAACAGATATAGCTCATATGGAATTATATCACCACATAAATCAGGCATTAAAAGCTCATACAAATATGAAAAAAGATGTTGATTATGTAGTAAAAGATGGAGAGATAATAATAGTTGATGAATTTACAGGAAGACTTATGTTTGGTAGAAGATATTCAGAAGGATTACATCAAGCTATAGAAGCTAAAGAAGGATTAAGAATACAAAGAGAGTCTAAAACTTTAGCTACTGTAACATTCCAAAACTATTTCAGAATGTACAATAAACTTGCAGGAATGACAGGTACTGCTAAAACTGAAGAAGAAGAATTCAAAGCTATATACAAAATGGATGTAGTTCAAATTCCTACAAATAAGCCAGTACAAAGACAAGATTTATCAGATGCAGTTTATAAAAATGTAGTTGGTAAATTTAATGCAGTTGTTGACGATATAATAGAAAGACATAAAAATAAGCAACCTATACTTGTAGGTACTGTATCAATAGAAAACTCTGAATTAATATCTCAATTATTAAAGAGAAGGGGAGTAAAGCATGAAGTATTAAATGCTAAATACCATGATAAAGAAGCTGAAATAATAGCTCAAGCTGGTAGATTAGGTGCTGTAACTATAGCAACTAATATGGCAGGTCGTGGTACAGATATAGTACTAGGAGGTAACCCAACATTCTTAACTAAAAAAGAAATGAAGAAGTTAGGATATGATGAAAGTGTAATAAATAAAGTAGATGCTTCTTTAGAAGGTATAGATAGAGAAGGTAACGAAGAGTTATTTGCAGCTAGAGAAAAATACGAAGAATTATATAAAAAATATAAAGAAGAAACAAAAGCTGAGCAAGAAGAAGTTATGAAAGCTGGAGGGCTTGCTATAATAGGTACAGAAAGACATGAATCTAGAAGAATAGATAATCAGTTAAGAGGACGTGCTGGTCGTCAAGGAGACCCAGGTAGCTCAAGATTCTATATATCTTTAGAAGATGATCTTATGAGATTATTTGGAAGTGAAAGAATATCTAGTGTAGTAGAAAAAATAGGTCTTGAAGAAGATATGCCTATAGAACATAAAATGTTAACTAAATCTATAGAAGGCGCTCAAAAGAAAGTAGAAGGTAGAAACTTTGGAATAAGAAAGCACGTACTTCAATATGATGATGTTATGAATAAACAAAGAGAAATAATATATGCTGAAAGAAGACGTGTTCTTGAAGGTGAAAACTTACAAGAGCAAATAGAAAATATGATTCATTCTTTAATAGAAGAAGGTGTTATGTCATACTCTCAAGATGGATTTGATGCAGAAAGATTTGTAGAGTATATGTATAATTTATTCATGCCAAGAGGAAGCATAGAAGTTTCTGATATAGAAAATCTTAAAACAGAACAAGTTATAGAAAAAGTATTTGAAATAGCTATGAAGATATACAATGGAAAAGAAGAAAGAATAGGATCAGATAGAATGAGAGAAGTGGAAAGAGTTGTACTTCTTCAAGCAGTTGATAGCCATTGGATAGATCATATAGATGCTATGGATCAATTACGTCAAGGTATAGGTCTTCGTGCAATAGGTCAACAAGATCCTGTAATAGCATATACTGATGAAGGATTTAATATGTTCAATGAAATGAATGCTCATATAAAAGAAGACACTATAAAATACTTATTCAATATAACTATAGAAGAACCAGTTGAAAGAAAGCAAGTTATAGATGTTGACCATTTATCATCTAATGTAGATGAAGATGCTAACAGTAAAACAGTTAGAAAAGAAGATACTACAGGAAGAAATGATGACTGTCCATGTGGAAGTGGTAAAAAGTATAAAAAATGTTGTGGAAGATAATTTTGGAGGACCAAAATGTTAAATATACAAGAGTATAGAAGTAGTATGGAGTGTATGACTTCAAATATAGAAGAATTGAGGGATTCTCTTTGACATTGCTTCATTATTAATTAAGATACAAGAAAATGAAGAGAAAATGAATCATCAAGATTTCTGGAATGATAATGAGTTAGCTCAAAAAGTGCTACAAGAAAACAAAGGTTTAAAAGAAACTGTAGAAGAGTACAATCAATTAAAAGAATCTTTAGAAGAGATAGAAGTATTAATTGAAATAGGCTTAGAAGAAAGTGATGATTCAATAGAAAAAGAAATAGAAAAATCTATATCAAATCTTGAAAAAGAAATTGATAGGGTTAGAATAAAAACTCTTTTAAGTGGAGATTATGACAAGAATAATGCGATACTATCTATAAATGCAGGAACAGGTGGACTTGATGCTCAAGATTGGGCTCAAATGTTACTTAGAATGTATATAAGATGGGCAGAAGCTAAAGGATATAAAGTTAAAACATTGGATTTACTATCAGATCCAGAAGCAGGAATTAAAAGTGCAACACTTCATATAGAAGGGCTTAATGCTTATGGATACTTAAAAAGTGAAAAAGGAGTTCATCGTATTGTTAGGATATCTCCTTTTGACCCTTCTGGAAAAAGACATACATCTTTTGCATCTATAGATGTTATACCAGAATTAGATGATAGTATAAATATTGATATAAATCCAGCAGATTTAAAAATAGATACCTATAGAGCATCTGGAGCAGGAGGTCAGCATGTAAATACTACAGACTCAGCTGTAAGGATAACTCATATACCTACAGGTGTAGTTGTACAGTGTCAAAATGAAAGATCTCAACATAAAAATAAAGATACTGCTATGAAGATGCTTATGGCTAAACTTATAGAATTAAAAGAGCTTGAACAAAAAGAGAAAATTGAGGATATACAAGGAAAGTATTCTCAAATAACTTGGGGAAGCCAAATAAGATCATATGTATTCCAACCATATAAGCTTGTAAAAGATCATAGAACAAACGCTGAAATTGGAAATGTAGATAGTGTTATGGATGGAAACTTAGATTTATTTATAAATGAGTATTTAAAAATGAATAAGTCTAAAAATAGTTAAAATAGGGGCTTGAGAATTTAATTCTCAAGCCTTATTTAAAAGTATAAATTTAAACGAAAGAAGAGTGGGTTTTATGAATATAAATGATATTCTAAAAAAGGAATTTAATCTTAGAGATGAACAAATAAATAATACAATAAAACTTATAGATGAAGGAAATACTATTCCTTTTATAGCTAGATATAGAAAAGAAATGACTGGAGAAATGAGTGACGTTACTCTGAGAGCTTTTTATGATAAATTAATATATTTAAGAAATCTTCAAAATAGAAAAGATGATGTAATAAGAATAATTGAAGAACAAGGAAAGCTTACATCAGAAATAAAAGTAAGTATAGAAAAGGCGAATACTCTTCAAGAAGTAGAAGATATATATGCGCCATATAAACAAAAGAAAAGAACTAGAGCAACTATAGCAAAAGAAAGAGGATTAGAACAACTAGCATTAGATATATTAAATAAAAATATATCTAATATAGATGAAGAAGCATCTAAGTATATAAATCCAGAAAAAGAAGTAAATTCAGTTGAAGATGCTATTAAAGGAGCTAATGATATAATAGCTGAAATAGTTTCTGATGATGCTAAAATAAGAAAATATATAAGAGAGCTTGCATTAAGAGAAGGTGTAATAGTAACAAAAAATTCAAATGAAGAAAAATCAGTTTATGATATGTATTATGATTACAGTGAGTCAGTAAAAACTATAGCACCACATAGAGTATTAGCAATAAACAGAGGAGAAAAGGAAGATTTCTTAAAAGTAAAAGTAGAAATCAATAATGAAAAAGTAATAAACTATATAATAAATGAATATGTAAATGATAAGAATTTAAAAAATAAAGAAGTAATAGTTAGTGCAATAGAAGATTCATACAAGAGATTAATTTTCCCATCAATTGAAAGAGAAATAAGAAATACTCTTACTGAAAATGCACAAGAAAGAGCGATAAGTGTATTTGGAAAAAATGTAAAAAGTTTATTACTTCAAGCACCAGTAAAAGATAAGGTTGTTATGGGATTTGACCCTGCATTTAGAACAGGATGTAAGATAGCTGTAGTTGATAAAAATGGTAAATTATTAGATACTACAACTGTTTATCCAACAGAGCCACAAAATAAAGTAGAAGAATCAAAAAAAGAATTAAAAGCATTAATTGAAAAATACAATATAGATATAATCGCTATAGGAAATGGTACAGCTTCAAGAGAATCAGAAAAGTTTGTATCAGATATGATAAAAGAAATAGATAGAGAAGTTCAATACATAATAGTTAGTGAGGCTGGTGCATCAGTTTACTCTGCATCAGAGCTTGCAAATGAAGAACACCCAGACATAAACGTATCTTTAAGAGGAGCCATATCTATAGCAAGAAGACTACAAGATCCATTAGCTGAACTTGTAAAAATAGACCCTAAAAGTATAGGTGTAGGTCAATATCAACACGACTTAAACCAAAAGAAATTAGAGGGAGTATTAGACGGAGTTGTAGAAGATTCCGTAAATAGCGTTGGTGTAGACTTAAATACAGCGTCATACTCTTTATTAGAGCATATAGCAGGTATAAGTAAAACTATAGCTAAAAACATAGTAGCTTATAGAGAAGAAAATGGAGATTTTACTTCAAGAGCTCAAATTAAGAAAGTAAAAAGACTTGGACCACAGGCATTTACTCAATGTGCAGGATTTATGAGAATAGAAGGTGCTAAAAATCCTTTAGATAATACAGGTGTACATCCAGAAAGCTATGATATATGTAAAAATATGTTAGATATGCTTGGATATTCACTATCTGATGTTGAAAATAAAAATATATCAGATATAGATTCTAAAGTTGAAGCTATAGGTATAAAAGAACTAAGTGATAAACTTCAAGTAGGAGAAGTTACTTTAAAAGATATAATAGCTGAAATTAAAAAGCCAGGAAGAGACCCTAGAGAAGAAGGAATAAAGCCTATACTTAGAACAGATGTATTAAAGATAGAAGACATAACAGAGGGAATGATACTAAAAGGAACTGTAAGAAATGTAGTTGACTTTGGGGCATTCGTAGATATAGGTATAAAAAATGATGGATTAGTGCACAAATCTGAGATGAGTAAAGGATTTGTAAAAGACCCTATGACAATTGTAACTGTAGGAGATATAGTTGATGTAAAAGTTATAGGAGTTGATATGAATAAAAAGAGAGTAGCTTTATCTATGAAAATATAGTTAAAGCAGAGGAGATTAAGATGATATTTATAAAAAACGGAACAATTAATACAATTACCAATGGAATAATAAAAGGTGATATTTTAATAGAAAATAAAAAAATAAAAGCAATAGGAGAAAATTTAGAAGTACCTAAAGATGTAAAAATAATAGATGCAGAAGGAAAACTAGTTTTTCCTGGATTTATAGATGCACATACTCATTTAGGTTTATGGGAAGATGGTATGGGATTTGAAGGTGCTGATGGTAATGAAGAAACAGATCCTATAACACCTCATCTTAATCCTATAGATGGTATAAATCCTATGGATAATACATTTAAAGAAGCTAGAGAAGGTGGAATTACATCAGTATGTACAACCCCTGGAAGTGCAAACGTAATGGGTGGAGAATGTATAGCTATAAAAACATATGGAAAAAGAATAGATAAAATGGTTATAAAAAATCCTGTTGCATCAAAAATAGCTTTTGGAGAAAATCCAAAATCTTGCTATGGTAGAGATGAAAAAATGCCACAAACAAGGATGGCAATTGCAGCGCTTTTAAGAGAACAATTAAAGAAAGCTGAAGAATATTTAGAACAAATTGAGTTATACATGGAACATGAAGATCACGATAAGCCAGAGTATGATATGAAAATGGAATGTTTAATACCTGTTTTAAGACGAGAAATACCATTTAAAGTTCATGCTCATAGAGCAGATGATATGTTTACTGCAATAAGAATAGCAAAGGAATTTGATATAAAACTTACATTAGACCATTGTACAGAAGGTCATTTAATAGCAGATGAACTTGCAGAAGAAGGATATCCAGTAATTGTAGGGCCATCTTTATCAGAAAGATCTAAAATTGAATTAAGAAACTTAACTTTTGAAACTCCAGGGATTCTTTCAAATGAAGGTTTACAGGTATCTTTAACTACAGATCATCCAGTAATACCAGTACAATACTTACCAGTATGTGCAGGGATAGCTATAAAGCATGGTATGAAAAAAGGAGATGCATTAGAAGCTATAACTATAAATCCTGCTAAAACCCTAGGTATAGACGAAAGAGTTGGGTCTATAGAAGTTGGTAAAGATGCAGATATAGTTATATGGGATAATGATCCATTTGAATTACAAAGTAATGTATTAGTTAGAAAACCAATTGGTATAGAAACTGCAGGATCATTAAATATACTATTTAGTGATAAAACTGGAACTATAACAAAAGGTGAATTAGAAGTTGTAGAATTCTTTGATGGTAATTTAGAAGACTTTGAAAACTTTAAATATCAGTAGTTTTATATTTGATTGTTTTTTGAATAACGATTCTAAGAATTGTTTGGTCACCTGTTCTCTTCCTGGCTGGTATTATGGTATCAAGACGTTATAGAAATAATGAAACGAAATCATCAGATTGTCTTTCCCAAAAAGACTCCCACTACCGAATTGGCTCCCAACCGCATACATTTACGTTTCATCTGGATAAAACTCTGGCCGGTGGTTGCGATATCGTCGACCAGAATTATATCTTTTCCTTGAATATATTCGGGATGGAAAATGAGATTGGCAAGTTTATCATTACCAGTACTGCCTTTTAGTTGTTCCCGGTCTTCTTTGATCCAAATAGCACGGAAACCGTCCGCTACTTTTAGACGACGAGATAAAAGGCTACAAAAACGGGCAAAGCGAGCGATATTTCGCTCACGTGTAGCGGCGGGGATAGGTATAAGGATAGGATCATTCATTTCCTTAAAGAATGGCATGCGACCTATACAGAGTGAGAAAATTTTAGCAAGTAAAGGAGCGGCATTTTCGCTTCCTTCTTTAAAACGGAATACTAAATTGCTGACCTTTTTTTGATATAGGGTCAGTTCTTTGGTTCTGGTTGGATAATAATCGTGGATATAAAAACATAATGTACCGTCGTACCGCACCTTGCCTTTAAAATAGGTATCATAAGGAAAGAACT
>OMGL01001756.1_pt1 | contig 12490 bp, 19 predicted proteins | sample 1645831 | NCBI WGS metagenome assembly OMGL01 (sample SAMN00849301, study PRJEB25192) | human gut metagenome | reverse complement strand
GCTGCGGCAGCATTATCAGCCGCACCATCCCCGGGCAGGGCCACGGGAATCAATACTACCCCGGCGTACAGTGGGACGTTCGCGATTCCGCATGGCGCTATCTCACCGTGCTCGATCTGCCGTTTTCGCTGATTTTCGACACGCTACTGCTGCCCATCGATGCCAGCCACGGCCCCTACGAGTAGCGGTAACTTATCGCTCGTCCCATTCGTCCGCTGCGGCCTGACCCTCTTCGGTATCCAGCGGCGGTTCGAGCTGAAACTCACCTTCGTCCCATTCGTGCAGCGTATTTTCTTCCAGCCACTCCTGACGTAACTCAATTTCGTCATAGTCACCGTCAAATACCGCCTGCGCACCTTCACCACTCAGTATCGGCAGACATTCACCGTCTTCACCTTCATCAGCAAAGAATTCGGCCTGCCACATAATATCGCCGTCCTGTAGGACGTATTTTTGGATATTGAGTTGTTGCACGTCAGCATCTTCTTCCTCAATGCCGGGATTATCGGCGAGGAACTCTTCGCGAGCGGCATCAATTGCTTCTTCCAGCGTACTATAGAATACATATTCTTTATCGGACATAATGAGTTCCTCAATGATTAAGTTTCTCAAATGTATAGGTGCATGAATGCGAACTGTCAAAGCGTATGTGTATAGCAGGGTATCAAGTATGCAACAGGTTGATGCCTTTGGCTTAGACAGACAAATCAGCACTGTCATGGACTTTCTTGAAAATGCAAAATTGCCTGTCGAGTTAGGGTATCGACTCGATCCAAACAATCATGAAGTACTTGAAAGTGACAAAGGATTGTCGGGGTATAAGGGGCACAACTTCACGAAGGGATCTCTGGGGAGATTCAAGGAACGTGTAAGGTCAGGAGAGATCACAGAAGGTTGCTTACTAATCGAGTCCGTGGACAGGTTTAGTAGAAAACAGGGCTACGACGCTATCGATGAATTCACTTTCCTGATCAAGCGTAACATCGATATCGTTGAAGTTGAGACAGGGCAAATTTTCAGCAACAAACTGGAGCACAGATTATCTGCTCTATCTACAAGTATTGAACGTGCTTACCAGGAATCGAAGCGAAAAGCTCGTATCAGTAAGAAATCATGGAAGCACCGAAAAGAGGAATCTTTAGCAAATGGGGTTGCTCTTAACAACAATACACCAGATTGGTTGGCTCTCAGTAATGACAAAAAAACGTATGAGATAGACATACAGAGAGTACAAACAATAACAAAAATTTTTGAGTTATACCGTGATGGCTATGGTGTAACTCAGATCGTGAATCTTCTGAACAAAGAAGGGGAGAGGTACAACGGCAAAGGCTGGAATACCGTTACGGTTTATAACAAATTGCGTGATCGTCGGCTTAATGGCTACCTTGTTGGTAAGTACCCCAGCATACCCAAAAAAGATAATGAAAGTACAAGTGAGACAGAAAAGAGGGTATTGGAAAATCTTAAGATTAAAAGAGAAGCAAACGAAAATGCTAAACGAATATATCCAATAGTAGTTGAAGATGATCTGTTCTTAAAAGTCCAATCTATGATGGACAGAAACGTGTCTACCAAAAAACAAAGAAGTAGTACTACGAAGCAACGGAATTTATTTAATGGTTTAACAAAGTGTCATGAGTGTGGAAGCCCAATGATCGTCCAGAGTATGTCTAATGGAGGACAATACTTACGATGTTATAGACAACGGACTAAAGACGAAAAATGCAATTCAAAGATGTTACGGTATTATGTTACTGAAAGAGTATTATTAGAACATATTAAAGGATTGAATCTTGATGATATATATGGTGACAAATCAGGTAATCTTTCTTTAGAAAGCCTAAATAATCTTCTCTCACAAGTCAATAATAAGCTCGTAGTTCTTAATGAGAAGATCAAAAGTGCCAGTGATGAAGAAGAATTGTTCGCCATAATGGATTTTAAAAGAAAAAGAATTGCAGAGAAGGAAGATATACTTAATCAAATAAATGCACTTGAAAATGAAAGTGAAGTTGTTCGCCTTTCATATGACTATGATATTGAAGAGATTACCAATCAAGATAATACAGTGTTAAGAAGAAAAACAAATGAACATATCGCTAAAGTTGTATCATCTGTTAAGTGTTTGAGAATGGATTCAAGCTATATAGGAGCATATTATTTGTATGATATCTCATATCATAAAGACATTATCAAACATCTACTTTTAACAAATAATGATGGAGTGTTACTAAGTGAAATTAGCATCAACGAAATCAATAATCAACGCGTATACAGCGTAAAAGAAGATAACAAAATAGTATTCAAGGTTGAATCTAATGGAGATGTTTGGGTATTGCATGCAAGTAGACAGAAAAGCATTGATGAACTATTACATTATATAAATGTCATGATGGTAGGTAGGGAACCAGAGGGTTTTGCTTACGAAGTCAATGAAGACATGATTGAATGGGTTGATTAAGCGAGATGCCAAAGTTAAAACGAGGTTTACATGAAAATTTTTTTCCTGCTTTTGACATTGCCAGTACTGGTCAATGCAGCAGATAGAATTGTAACTGAGAGAGATGCCTGGCGTGGCTGGGCGGGTATTTCGAGTCCAAATGTTGTACAAATAAACACACATTATCAATGCGGGGATTATACGGTGCAGGATTCAATGGAAAAATTAGATGTTAATGGTGTTGAACGTAAGGTGATACGCATAGACAGTTTTGATAACTCGGTTATTGAGTATACAGCTGATAACGGAATGGTTTTAAAAACCTCGCTCGAAGGAGCTTACTTAAAGGTAGGAAATGGCTACTTGAAGTGTGAGATTGTCGTTGATGAATAGGGCGTAGAGCAAATCTCAGAGGAACGATCTGGCATTTTTGTATTAAAAACAATAAATTAGCGTTTCTTTAGAATAATGTAAGGAAAATAAATGGAAATAAAAAGAAAATGTTGGGATAGATTTAGGCTAACGATAAAGCGATTTTGATAGATACGCTTATCATTATTTTGCTAAAAAAGCAATATCTAAAACTACAATTCCGCACCCGATGGGTTGGAAATTCGCCTTGAGCGATGATATTACTCTGTTGTCCCTTATTATGTCAAATTTGACCTTAATTTTACTTAAGTGGCTTTTTGACTGTCATACCTCCAACGTTTAATATTTAAAGCGTGGAAACAACGTTTCTTTCAGTACTAAAACATTCAAATCATTTATATAAAATTTCAGGGCTAAAGAGGGATTACGTTGAAGTAATGCCGTAGTAACAAACACATCTTAATCAAACTAAAAGAGGAAAGTATGAAAGCCAAAAAGATAATCAAAAAGCTACTAAGTGATCTCTATGCGGGAACTGAATATTCATGTGGAATTCAAAGCATCAAACATAGTGATGAGGTTCCTGTAATATTTGGTATGCATCGTACAGACCACGATATAATCACTAACTATACAATTGTGGGTGATGAACTGGATGTTCACCAAATACATGTATTACCGCGTGAAGTAACTCCAGATTGGGATTCACCTATTACAAGTAGCGTAGAACGAAAGAGTTTTTCAATAACTGAAGATGGATTGCGTCAATGTTCCGAGTACTTTAGCAATCTAATTACAATGGATCTAATTGAACTCGTTAAGAGTATTCGCGGTTATGACATAAGTTTGATTCATAAACCATCATTTAACATCGCATAAGTACACCCAATTTGACCTCTTGTGATAAATAAATTTATACAACAGCAAGAGGTAAATAACGTGATGCATCTTTTAACTGAATTAGTACTATTCCTTATCTACATACTCTGTATGATCTTCTTTATGATGCTATGTATTATTACATTACCATTAAAGATACCAGCAATGAATAAATTACTAACAAACTATCTGAAACAGAAAAAATAAATATGCTATATTATAGGTGTAAGCTCGAACATAGCTCACCTGTTCAGCAGAAAAATAATAAATAAAACGTAGTAAGAGAAACGTGAATGGTTTACATCATTCCGTTTCGTCATTTCATTCGCAATGAATTAAATGATAAATAAAATGTAGATTGTGACTCATCTATAAATTTCCTTCCATTGAAATACACCCTACCCACAGCAGGGTTCTTTTTACATGGGATTTACTACGAAATCGAAATCAAACCTAATATGGAAATTAACATGAAAATTAATAAAAAAGACGTAAAAACCAACTTGGTATCAGTACGTGTCACTGACGCACAGTTAGCAGAATTAAAGAAACTTAGTGAAAGCGGTGTTTGTGATCGTGAAACACTTGCGAGTGCTTTTCAGTACTTACTAAACCAACACATCATTCTAAAGAAAGGCTAATGCTATACGCCTAATAAAGTTATAGCAAATGGTGAAACAGGAAGTTTCACTGTCAATGAATGGAAGCAAAGATATGAAGAGAAATAATGACCTAAAAAGAATCCGTACACACAATGATTACCCAACACTACAAACAGGACGTAAATCATTCAATAATATGTTCGATAGAACTCTATACAATGATGATTATCATGATGTAACGATTAGTACCGAGTTTAGTAACCTATCATTGTTTTTGAAATGGCATGAAGTGAACTATGTAGAAGGTTGGCATCTTGATAAAGACATACTAAATCCTGGTGCTCGTGAGTATTCATCCCAAAACTGTATGTACGTTCCCCCTGAAGTAAACCAACTATTCAAAAGTACTAAACCTGGTAAGTACATGAAAGGTGTTGAAGCATCAGGTAAGAAATTCAAAGCATACTGTAGCGTAGATAGTAAAAAGAAATGTTTAGGAACTTTCAGTACTGAACTTGAAGCACATGAAGTACATATGAAGTGGCGTAAGGCACGTTTGATAGAACTTGCTGAGAAGTACAGAGAATATAAAAAACTAAGTGCGGCATTATTGAATCACGCTAACAATATTTAAAGAAAATGGCCTGTAGTGGGTGGAATCACTACAGGCCAAGTATTAACTAAGAATATATAGGATTATTTATTATGGCAAAAACCTATTCAAGTTTTGATAACAAAAATGTAAAAGCACTAATTAGCCAGTACAAGCTATATAAAGATATCCCATGTGAAGATATCAAGAACATTATGAAGGATTCAGTAGCTAACCTTAATGTGAGAGATAAGATTAGTGTCTATGACGTGTTTACAGTATTGAGTAATGAAGATGAAATACGAAATGATTTACTATTCAATACTATCAATGCTATTAAAGTACAACAGAATAAGAAACAAGTAAAAGAACGTATGATCAGGTACTACGGGTCAGCGATCACGGATGCAGCAAAACGAATAGAGCAGTATTTGATGGCACACCCAGACGCACTGCCAGCACCAGCATATGGGCAAAGAACACTAACATATAAAGAGGTTGGTAATCTATTGGAACTACAAAAACAAGGTTGTTTTATTGATGACATGATCGAGTACTTAGAGAGCTTGCGTTAATTGTGCCTTTATTACGGCATATTACGGCATCGTTGTATGCCGTAATACGGCAAAAAAAGCCCCTGAAACCCGCGTTTTACCATAAATACGGCAACTAAGTATAGAGATACGAAATCCATTCCATTTAATTCCATGTATTTCTTTCTCTATCAGTATTCAAAGAAACTGTGACTTGCGTCACGAATACTACTCGTCGTGAACTCCTCGTAGTATTGGTTAGTAACGTTGCGTTTTTCTCGCCAGTACTCGAAAACCCGCAAGGCGTTATTACTCGCTTTGCTCGACAGATGATAGTACTGAATCAAAGTGATTGGGGTCGGTACTGCGTACCTAAAGTCTTTGTGAGTAACTACGCGTCGCCTTGCTCCTTGTCGGGGTTACGGGCTGTTGAAGCCCTTCGTGTACTTACCTACCTTATAGTGGTGATGTTCGATTACTCGACACATGATAGAATTGCCATATGCAAACAGCAGGGAAAACAAAATGCAAATAATGAGGATGACATACGACGACATTGATAAAAATGGCTATGCCAAATTACACGTCTATGGAATCGGAACTTTCTCGGTATTCAGTGGGCAGAACCCATATACAAATGATCCCAATTGTGCGTTTATGCCTAACAGTGCAATCCCTACTGGACGGTACTGGATAGTTGATAGGCCAACTGGTTCTACTCTGAATCAGATCCGGGCATGGGGGATTGATACAATCACTGGTAACGATCACTCTGAATGGTTTGCACTCTTCAGTGCTCAAACCATGACAGATAGTATTCTGATTAATGGTGTATCGCGTGGTAGTTTCCGTTTGCATCCATTACGGCCAGATGGAACGGGTGTATCAGAGGGATGCATAACATTCGTCAATCGCCCTGATTTCTATACTGTACGTAGTCAGTTGCTACGTACTAAAAAGGTTAAAGTACCAGGTTCCAGAACTGGATTAATGGCGTATGGCTGGGTGGACGTACAAGGGGGTAGCAACTATGCGAACTGTAGGATTCGTTAAGTATGCAGCCTTATATAGTATCTGCATCATCTTTTCATGGTGGCTATCAAGCTTTGGTAAGCCTCTGAACGGCATAACGCAATGGGCTATGGATATTGCCTATAGTACTTTCGGTTCTGGCCTTAGTGGGTCATATGAAGCTGATGCAGATCCGGTAAGGTTCATTGCCTTAATCGTGATGGTGCTCATCTACGCTACGGTACTGTTCCTGCTTATACGTTTAGCCCTCGGAATGCTCAAGAACAAACGCTAATACCTAAGAACATTGCAGTACTCTACGTAACAATGGGGTACTGTAAAATATCAATGATAATTAATAAACAATGTTGTCTATAACACAGTGTATGATAGCGGTAACGACTAAAATACATTATTGCTAAAGTAGGAGTAGTGATGCAAAGTACCGCATATAAGTTAGAAAATAACATTTCAATAATAACGCTGGTTACTTTTTTATCGTATGTTACATTTGTTTTCTATAAAATAGGAAACTCGCTTTATTTTGGTTATCCCGTAAGTTTAATATGGGTTGATTTTAATTCTTTAGTCCTAACACTTGCACAGAACTCTATAATTATAGTCGCTATCTTCTTATTATTGAGATCTGCGTATCGAAGCACAAATGGATTAATACATAATATTTTTATTATTAGTGTCGGAATGATTGCACCAATGATGTTCTTTGGTGACTTAGCGTTTGATTGGAAAGCCCTTGTTATAAGTTTGATATTATTTTCCCTGATTTTTTTATTGAACACTTGTCTTAAAAGGACGTTGCAAGAAAAAACATATACCATTTTTTCAAAATGGGGAGTGAGAACATTACTATCATATCTGCTGCTTGTCTTTTATATAGGGAACTATTACCCTACTCTTTTCATGAGTGCTTATACAGATGAAAATGAAATCATTGTGAGCACAAATGGGAGTGAAGCTCTGTTAGTTTCTTGTGATAGGGAAGGTAATAAAGTAATAAAAATAAAATCTATTTTAGATAAAAAAATTCATAGTCAGAATAACGATATTCTCGTTAGAAATTGGTTTGAATCTAAATGTGCCCATTTCGAAAAAATACATAGCACATATCTATAGTTTAAGTGGAATTAATGATCTTTTTATAAATACTTAGAAGGGTTAGCAGTACTAACCCACTATGGAATTTACGTAATGATAAGAATGGAATTTAGCACCTACGATGATGGAACATACTACTTTCTCTATGTTACGGAGGAAGTACGAATTGAAACTAATGGTATTGATGGCCTGCAAATGGAAACCCGCGATTGGCGAGTATGGGATTTAGGCGAACCGTTCCAGTATCTAACCATAAGTGAACGAAAGGATGTGTACTTCAACGAAACTATCATAAAACCGAATGCTGAAGAGTTAACTGGAGCGGTGAAAACGCTTCACCGCTTGCTAAATAGTGTGGATTCTAATTTATGAAAATGAACAGGTTATTCATGTCCTTTTTCAAAGTTTCATGTGTTTCTATTAAGCCATTAAATGTATCCACTAATACTTTCCCATAGCTAATATTGAAATGATATCTATCATGAATATCATATATATCAAAACCTATCGCTTCTCTTAATGTTCCTAAAGCAAGTTGATTGCTGAAAAAATAATTATCGAAAATGGTTTTATCTTTTGGTGATACCTTCCAAAAGGTCAGTGACTGCAATTCATTTTTTAATGAGGCTAACTTGAAATTTAATTGATCAATAGCTTCTCGTTCAGTTTTAATTAAATGTGCGTAATTTTTTGGTTCTGCTTCGGGTTCAGTGTTGTTGAGATAGTGTACGTTTTCATAAGTTTTCAACATCTCCAACGAAAAAAGATCACAATTGGTCCAGAACTTAGTTACTTGATTTAATGCATTTTCCTTTATTTTAGTTTGAAACCAATTCTTTGCGTTCCATGCTGCATAGAGGGCTGCCCCAGCCATAATGAGATTGGCAATAGAACTAACCCAGTCACTAACCGATCCCCACTCAAAATCTTCCTTGCCAGAAAAAAGAAATTTTATGAGTACCAAGCAAGTAATAATTAATAATGTAGAAACTATTGTTATAAGGACAATGTTTGCTTTTCTGCAATCCATTAGAAGTTGTTCCTAAATTTGATAAAGGGGCTTTGAATACTTTACCACTGTATACCCAATCAAGTACACTCACAACCTTACGCCCCCCACGATGGGTAGGTTTGTTGAAGGTGTGGGTGTGGCGTGAAGCTATCATATGATAATCCTCAGTACTGATACTGCCCCTTCAGTTTATATGTAAGTAAAGAAATTCTACATTAGGCCGATACTACCATTGTGACTTAGAGGTTGTTTCAACACCCTCTTGTATTCCAGATAATTCACAAGGGTTACTAATGGGGAAAATTATTGTAGTTTTATTGGTGCTCATCGCTTTGTATTTCAAAATCTCAGGTGGAGATGTTAAGCATGAAGCACAAGCCGAAGAACCGTCTACCCAGCTCACAGATCAAGAGTTACAGGACGCTAAGGATTTCGCTCAGGCTCTTATCCAGCGTGATTACACCTGCGATAAAGTCACTACGTTTAGCAATGCGAACTTCTCAGGCCGTATAGATGTATGGTGTGATGATCAGTACCAGTATGAGATTACAAAGCCTGGTGGACGCTGGCAGGTAGTAGCGAAGTAATCTGAAAATTTCAGTACTAAGCCCTGTATGGTGTGAATCTACAGGGCTTTTTCAATTTGTAAATGATATTATCATTCAGAACTTGCCTATAGTGAAGAGTGGTAAAATGAAAATTACTGTTGAAAATATCTCTGAGATGTTCGAGGGAACGAAAGAACTATTGATTGGTGGGCTGATCACGGCTATCACTGGTTTGATTATTATAATTGGTCCAAATGGCAATGAATATGTAAAAGTGCCATTGATGTTAGTTGCGATATTTCTAATTACTATAATACCTGGCTTTGTCGCAATGCTATTCTCACCATTAACAAAACTGACAGCAAAGATTTTTGATATTAAAAGTAGCAATATACTTTGCCGCCTATTTTCGTTCTTATATTTCCTTTTGTACTGGTTTATAACACTGGCAGCATTTAATTTAATAGTTAGGTATGTGTTAAATGTACATCCGATAGAAGACGGTATGAAATTATGCTTTGCTATTGGTTGCTTTATTGTTGCTGTAGTACAAACAAGAAGATTTTACTCAATACTAATTAATTAATTAATATGCCCCGATAACATGAACTGTACAACACAATAGGGGCAGTCCATGTGTGGGGCATTTTGTTAGAATGGTAGTTCTTCTTGCCCGCAGAACCAATCATCAACATGTTGTTCATTCACACGTTGTTCGGCATGTAGATAACTCACAGCATCCAATACATCTTTAAATGGCGTTTCACTAATCAGTACGAAACAATCCCTTTCAACCGTTCCCAGCCAGAACACCCCGCCTACAGAACCTTCAAATATAACCCGATCACCAAACTTGAATTGCTCAAGAGAACTCCCACGATAGCAGACCGTGAACCATACCCCATTGTTGGAGAACTGGTGAACACCTCTACGTATGGATGGATCGTACTTAATCGACACTACCAAGAAATCCTCTAAACGTAATCCTAAACTGACTCGTGAACAAAGGGTGATTGGTTATTATGGTTCCGTTGGTAGAAAACCATTGTTTGATTTCTACGATGAAACCGAGAAACAAGTAATAGAACAATTAAGAACATTACGCGGTACGTTTGATTACCGTTGGAGGAAGTAAGATGGATAACTTAGAAAATTTCCCATGTTATGATCATTCTGTACTAACAGATTTTTCTTTTCAGACAATACAACCTGTAAGTGTTACCTTACCATATGATAAAGCACTATCTGGTAGTAAGCTCATAAAAAAGAAGGTTGATAAAACAAAGGGCGATTTAATCGTATATAGTTTTCATCACCATACAACACCTAAAGTAAATGAAGATGATGTATTGATAATCGAGCTATTAAAAGAACAAGTAGAAGTAAAGGTACTATTATCTTACAACCACATCTTTAAAGGTCATCGCGTAGTTTCTTGTGTTTGCCAAATACAATAAGGACAAATTATGATTGGTGTATTAGTAGAGCTAATAACAAAAGGTATGGACTTCTTTCTTAAACGTAAAACGATAGAACAGGAAGTACATAAAACAAATGCTGAAGGACAAATTGAGACAAACAAAGAAGAGATCGAAAAGGTTACTTTCCACTGGCGTAATGCTCTTGGATTCGTGATCACCCTAATCATTCTCTATAACTGGATCATCGTACCTGTACTTGATTCTTTTGGTATTGTGGTTATCCAAGTACCATTAGGACAACTACTGCAAGTACTATTGATTATGGTTGGAGGAAGCTAAATAATAGCTGTATCGTTTGATACAGCTACAATATTATTTTCCACTGTAAGGTAAAAAGATTTCACTGAAAACAGAATCATTTACCTTATCAATGTATATACTCATAAGTCTCAGTCCTTTTTTATATTGTTCTCCATCTACATCTGCTTCTTTATAGCTTCCAGTAGTATAATATTTTTTAGAATTTCCAAGTGTTGAATCGATAGCTTTCTTGTATGGCTTTATACTATCCGTAAGTTGGTGTAAAGAATGTTTTTCTGAAATTTCAAAGCCCCAAATTTTAAGGTGCATTTCATGTGTGTATATCTCTAATACTGCATCCGTAATAACTTCTCTTTGTTTTAATATTTTTTTAACTTTTTCATTATACTTAGTGGCTTCGAGGATGACTAAGTTCATATTATGTAATCCTTTAATCTCACTATCAATTCTTGCAACGGCCATCGCTATTTCTTGTGTTTTATCAATAATGGCTTCACATTTTTTGAAACCTTTTTCATTCACTTTCCCACTCACCCATTTTTTAACTTGATAAGCTGAATATAAAGCTAAGATCAAAGCACAGACTGCCACAGTCGCTGATAAACCTGGTGCAGTAATCTTTTTTGGATTCTTATATAAAAGCCATGTAATAAGTTCGGTCAGTAATACTCCTATAATCATCCATCTTATGTGTGAAAGATTTAAACGTTCCAATTGTGCTTCAACCCATTTCTTCATTCTTTCTAAATACCTTTATGTTTAATTGTAAAGGTATTTTATGGCAAGAATTACAAAAAAGGAATCAGCATTACACATTCAAGTAATGGATCTCATCCACTCAGATAAGCAACTATCACAAGACGATAAAGAGTTTATCTTCAACAACTACAAAGGCGATGGTATAGGGGCTACTGGGGCTTTCTTCACACCTGAAATGCTAGCGTGGGATTTCATACTTGATGCTGGTTGTACTGGTCAATGTATTGAACTTTGTGCGGGAATAGGTCGCCTCAGCTACTACCAGTACTTAAGGAATAGACCAACGCACATTACATGCGTAGAACTTAATCCAGAGTACGTAATGATCGGGAAGAGGGTACTACCAGAGGCAGAATGGATTACAGGCGACGCACTACATTACTCACCAGACCGTTACTACGATGTTGCCTATGGCAATCCACCTTTCGGTAAGATCAATACATCAGAAGCGTATACAGGCCGTTATAAGGGCAGTGAGTTTGAATACAAGGTGATTGAACATGCGAGTACTTTCTCATCTTTTGGGGCATGGATCGTACCGCAAGGTTCCGCAGGGTTTAAGTACTCTGGACATAGGTACTATGACGCCACAGTGCAGACACAGAAGTATCAGAAATTTGTGAAGGACACAGGCTTAAACTTACATCCAGGCGTAGGCATTGATACGAGTATCTACCGTGATGAATGGAATGGTACGAAGGTGATATGTGAGAGCGTCTTAGTTGATTATGACGGTACAAATTTATGATGTATTTTACTTTACGCTGCTTCCATCGTGGCGTACATGGTCATTGGTGTCTCCCTGTTTTTCGTGAAGGTATTCAGGGAAAGAATAGCTGATTATGTGATTTTGCAAGTATGAATGCGAAAATTAGCCGTCA
>OMGL01001751.1_pt1 | contig 12511 bp, 10 predicted proteins | sample 1645831 | NCBI WGS metagenome assembly OMGL01 (sample SAMN00849301, study PRJEB25192) | human gut metagenome | reverse complement strand
GGCAACTCCCCGTCCGACGGACACTTAACGCTCAGTTTTCTACTCTGTAATATGTCAAAGTCTTAAAGACTCAGACCTCATGAAAAATTAGAATGCAGTTTCATTGAGGATCTTGTAAAGCTCTTCCTCGAAGGGCTTCTTCATTGAAAGAGCCTCCTGAATATCTACATCATATATCTTGTTGTCCTTCATACCAACAACTCTGTTGCCAATGCCCTGCTCGAGCAGTTCAACAGCGTGATAGCCCATTTCAGTTGCGACAACTCTATCTCTAACTGTAGGTGAGCCGCCTCTCTGAACGTGACCAAGGATAGTAGCTCTTGACTCGACACCAGTAATATCCTGAAGAGTTCTTGTGATATACTCTGTCTTGCCAACGCCCTCAGCAACTACGATGATGAAGTGTGTCTTGCCTGACTTCTTAGTCTGCTCCATCTTCTGAGCGATAGCATTAAGATCATAAGGCTTCTCAGGTGTGATAACAGCCTCAGCGCCTACAGCAGCAGCAACGTTGATAGCAATGTGACCAGCGTTTCTGCCCATTACCTCAACTACTGAACATCTGTCATGTGACTGTGCTGTATCTCTGATCTTATCGATCATTTCCATAGCTGTGTTCATAGCTGTGTCATAACCGATAGTATATTCTGTGCATGAAATATCGTTGTCTATAGTACCAGGCAGACCGATACATGGGATACCCTGTGCTGAAAGGTCAGCAGCACCTCTGAATGAACCGTCACCACCGATAACTACGATACCGTCAAGACCCATTTCAAGACACTTATCTCTGCCCTTCTTTACGCCCTCGATATCTCTGAATTCAGGACATCTTGCAGTGTAAAGACAAGTACCGCCTCTCTGGATTATGCCTGAAACAGTTCTTGCATTCATCTCAATAACTTCACCGTTAAGAAGGCCGTTATATCCTCTGAGGATACCTACGACTTCCATACCCTTTGCAAGACCAGCTCTGCATACTGCTCTGACAGCAGCGTTCATTCCCGGAGCATCTCCTCCGCTGGTAAGTACACCAATTTTCTTAGCCATGTAAAATACCTCCAAACCAGGAAACAATTTATCCTGTTACTTTCCTAATAATCTATAATGAGCATAGCACAAAGCCCCTGAATTGTCAAGGGCTTTGTTTGTTTTTTAACATTTTATTAAACGTTTTCGTTATTCAGCAGGCACAACAGCCGGAGCTGGTGTTGTTTCAGAAGAGCTGCCTGTGTTCGTATCAGGCTTAGGCTCTGTTGCCTTTGTTGTAGTGGTCGTAGTCACAAGACCTGCGGAAACTGTAACTGTAAGCACATCACCATTTTTAACATTCACAGTGTTTCCAACATTAACGCTCGTCGCCATAACATATCCTGCAGAAACAGAGCTTGAGAAATCGGTAACGACCTTATACTTGATATTATAAGAATCAAGTAACTCAAGGTAAGCCTTCTTTGACAGGCCAGAGAAATCAGGAACAGGAACATTTTCAGGGCCTGCACATACTTTAAGAACAAGCTCATTTTTCAAAGACGGATCAAAATCAGTACCCTCTGGTATGCTCTGCTCTTTAACAACGTCCTTATCGTCAACATCAGAATAATAATATTCAGCCTTGATAGTAAAATCCTCACCTAGCTGTTTTACAACAGTATTGTATTCCAGACCCACAACGTTAGGCATTATAGCGCCATAGCCATATTCTGACTGACTTTCAGTATCAGTCACCTTAGGCGTAGCAACTGTGGTGCTGTAAACGAATACCTCGCTGTCAACTCCATCTGCATCATCAGAAGAAATGACCTTATCCTCAGACGAATCATTATTGCTGTCCGACGGACCTGAAAACAACTCATATAGCAGAAAAACTGAAAGCAAAAGCACTATCACAAGCACAGTCCAGCCTATTATCGTAGCCGTTTTATTCTTAGGCTTTTCTTCCTCACGAGTCTGCTGTGGCATTTGCCTTGACTGCGTTCTTTGTCTTGGAACATGCTGTATAGGAATAGTCTGAGTTGAACCCTTAGGGTGTTCCATATGCGTTGTATGCTGCTCAAAAAGTGCAGTAACAAGCTCTGAAACTGTCTGTATTCTTTCTTCGCCACGAACTCTCATAGCTCTTGAAAGAACTCGTGAGATATGCTGTGGTATTCTCGGGTTGACTCTGCAAGCTTCGACCATCGTATCATTCTTAGTACGGGTATAAGCGTCAAGGGGCATACAGCCTGTTAGTATTCTATAAAGAACTGCAGCAAGTGCATAAACGTCAGTCCATGTGCCCTGCCATTCTAACGAAGAATATTGCTCAGGAGCGGTATATCCTGAATAGAACTCAGGAGAAAGCCCTGTATTAGATGTTCTTATAGAACTTATGCAAAAGCCTGTAAGTTTAAGCTCACAATCAGTTGTAACAATAATATTTTCAGGAGATATTCCCCTGTGTATGATACCTGCATTATGTATAATGCTCAATGTTGTAAACAATGGCACAAAAAGTTTTTTGACCTGTTCCCATGTGAGAAAGCCTGTGTTTGACTGTAAAAATTTCTTTAGCGTCACGCCCTCCACATATTCGAGTATGACATAGGTCGTATTATTCTCGCAAAACATATCCTTTGCCGTGGCGATATGCTGAAGATTTCTCATGCGTGAAAGAACTTTGTTCACGTCTGCAAACTCAGACATAAATGTCTTATACTTAGCCAGACAATCCGGATTCACCACAAGCCGCTGGCTTTCACTATCTCTTTCGCAAAGAGTGTCAGGCATATACTCTCTTGCCACACACTTGCATTTGCCAACCATATCGTAGCAAATGTAAGACGCACCCTCACCATTATATGAAAGCATTTTTCCAACTATATATCTGTTGTCAAGCACTGTTCTCGGTGCAAGATAAGCCTGTAAATGCGGGATATCGTCGGTATAGTTACAATAATGACAGCGACCGTCAGAACCAAGTTCGTTCATACAGCCCATACATAATTTAGTACTAGGATCCATACCGAACCTCCTTTTTACGTTATTCATCAATTTATATTAGCAACAAACCTAGCATAAGTCAAGTTTTTTTGTGAAATTGTAGAATTTACGCAACAATTTGTATTTCTTTTGTAACATTATGACCCTTTTACAGATACTCAGGATAAATAAGCGTAGAAGAATAATACAGATACTTATTATCCGTGTCGAACGTTACATTAAGCACCACAGGCTGATCATCGCCTGCGTCATTCTCATACCAATAGCGGTATATATAATTTTTAGTGTCTTTTGACCATACGATGCCGTAATATTCAAGGTCTATGGCATCTGACAAGCTACTCCACTTTGCACCTTGTTCAAACTTATCAAGGTTGATAGCTTTACTCTTTTTTTCACCGTTTGCATTGTTTTTAAGCACCTTGAAATTTGAATATTTTACAGTTTGTATACGTTCTTCATCATCAACAGTAACAAGCGCCGCCCATTCAGGATAATTTATGCCATCAACATTAACACTGTCATCAGACTCAATGATATAATCAAAATTCAGTGCATTGTTCACTCCATGAAAAGCCGATTCGTCCTTAAAGTGCATATCAAGCTTTTTCTGAGCCTTTGCAACATCAACGCCGATATATTCAGAAATACCCTCAGCGGTGTTTTCACCCTTTCCGCTTATAATATTCACAACGATAAGGACGACAAGCACCACAAGAAGCACTACCGCCACCGTTATAAGAATAAGCTTGAGCTTGCTTTCAGACAATTTATGTTTTTTCTCGCCCACTATTTCTACGTTTAGCGGTTTATTCTGCTTTTTGAAACGCTTCATGATAGATGTATTTTTGTCTGGTCTTAATCTTGTGTCACAGTTAGGACAGAAAATGTCATCATCGTCAACTGACTTGTGGCATTTAGGACACTCCATAAAAACAACTCCCTTTTGCAACATCCGTGCATTTGCACACTTTTTCAAAACAAGTATACCATAATCTCTGTAAAAAGTCAACAAACGAAAACAGCGGACAGAAGTCTATCCGCTGTAAAAAACATATATCAGAAGTGCATCTGGTCAGGGTCTTCGATATCCTTTGCAAAACAGCCTGCAACAGGTATCGTTTTGCTGCGATATTTTGAAAGGCCTGCTGCTGTCTCATCGTCAACGATAAATGCCTTATCAACAACTGCATTCTTCGCTTTAAGTGTCATGACCTGAACGCCTATAGTATCTCTCGTGGACTTAGGCATAAGAAGTGCAGTATCAAATATCATTGCTCTTCCGTTAGTTGTGCGAAGCATTATCTCAGCGTTATCCTGCACAAAGAACATTCCCACAAGCTTAGCCTTTGCAGAATAAGCGTTGGCAAGCTTCTTTCTGTTGGTCTTTGTTTCATAGGCATTGAGCGGCACTTTTGCCACCTTTCCGTTTTCAAAACAGAATATCATATAGCCCGAATAATCTACAGTATTCACCATGGACACAACGCCCTCACCGTCATCAAAACCAAGCTTTGCAGGAATATAGTCGCCAAGAGAACTTGCCTTTGTGTCGGCAAACTGCGATACCTTGGTCTTATACACAGCCGCCTTGTCAGAGAAGAACAGAAGCTCCGTTTTGTTGGTGCTTTCCATTTCCTGAAGCGGACCGTCGCCCTCTTTATACTTCTGCTCGCTTGCCATTCTCAGTGATTGCGGAGTACATTTCTTGAAATAACCGCTTTGAGATAGGAAAAGCTTGCAGGCATAGTCAGGGATATCGTCCTCTATGTCTGTCTCCTCGATATCAGTCTTATAATAGAACTGAGTTTTTCTTGGCTGACCATACTTCTTTGAAACTTCCTTTAATTCGGAAATGATGATATTCTTTATTTTTCTGTCGCTTCCAAGAATATCTTCAAGCTCTGCAATAGCTTTTTCAAGATCCTCAGTTTCGGCAGTTCTTTTGAGGATATACTCACGGTTAAGGTGTCTGAGCTTTATTTCAGCCACATAATCAGCCTGTATCTCGTCAATGCCGAAGCCAACCATAAGGTTAGGAACGACCTCTGTTTCTTCTTCTGTTTCTCTGATTATCTTTATAGCCTTGTCGATATCAAGAAGTATTTTTCCAAGACCTTTCAGAAGGTGGAGCTTGTCTTTCTTCTTTGCAAGGTCAAAGCTTGTTCTGCGTCGAACGCAATCCATTCTGAACGCTACCCATTCTTTAATTATATCATAAACGCCCATTATTCTTGGATAGCCGTGAACAAGTATATAAAAATTGCATGAATACGAATCCTGAAGCGGCGTCAGCTTATAAAGCTTTTGCATAAGCTTGTCAGGGTCCACGCCCTTTTTGATATCTATACCTATTTTCAGACCGTTAATGTCCGTTTCATCACGGATATATGATACCTCTCTTATCTTGCCTGCCTTAACGAGAGCAATTATCTTCTCGATTATTGCTTCAACTGTGGTAGTGGCAGGTATCTCAACGATCTCAAGACACCTTGACTCCTTGTCATACTGATATTTTGCTCTCAGCTTAACAGAGCCCTTTCCTGTGCGGTATATCTTATCAAGCTCCTCCTCATCATAGAGAAGTGAAGCACCGCCCGGAAAGTCAGGTCCTTTCAGCGTTTCAAGAGCGTTGAAATCAGGATTTTTCATAAGTCCGATAGTTGTCTCGCAAACCTCGCTGAGATTGAACGGACAAACTGATGAAGCCATAGAAACGCCTATACCAACATTTGCATTAACAAGTATTGACGGGTAAGTAGCAGGAAGCAAGGTCGGCTCTGTGGTCGTGTTGTCATAGTTAGGGACAAAATCCACGGTATCCTTATCTATATCTCCGAAAAGCTCCTGACAGATAGGCATGAGCTTTGCCTCAGTGTATCGAGAGGCAGCATACGCCATATCTCTTGAATATGCCTTACCGAAGTTACCCTTGCTCATTACATATGGGTGCAAAAGTGCTTCATTGCCCTGTGAAAGTCTTACCATGGTTTCATATATAGCACCGTCGCCGTGAGGGTTAAGCCTCATGGTCGCACCAACGATATTGGCAGACTTTGTGAGCTTTCCGTTTAAAAGTCCCATTTTATACATGGTATAAAGCAGTTTTCTGTGTGAGGGCTTAAAGCCATCTATCTCAGGGAACGCTCTTGATACCAAAACGCTCATGGCATATGGCATATAGTTCTTTTCAAGGGACATTGTTATCTTTTCGTCTGCAACAAGTCCTGCACCCTCGATATATGCGTTGTTATTTGGTTTAGCAGTCTTTTTAGGCTCTGCCTTTTTTCTTGCCATAAAATCTATCCTTTCATAAAGTTCGTAAGGTCGGTGCACTTTTTGCCTGTATACTGCATAGCGATCCTGCTTTCGGGATCGGTGTCAAACATATACAGCACCGCAATAAAAATAAATTCAAGTGGTTTCATAAGGATATAGACCACATCAGCACGCAATTTCGTCGATATATGCTGTGAAATGGGATATCCGTGTTTATCGTAAAAGCTTCTCACACATTTGTGAAAACGTGGAAGCTTATCCTGTATAAGCTCTTCAAATGCGTTTGCAACACAAAGCTGTCTGTTCACAACTATCTTATCCCCACGCCGCAGACCCATTCGCTGAGGTTTGACGAGCTTAGCGTGACCCCCTGCCGCAACTGTGCAAAGATAATGCCCTTGTGAGTAATCAGGCGGCGGAGGTATCTGCTGAGAAAACGTCCAATCGGCTGTTTCCGTGAAAGCCTTTACTATGCTGTCAGGGCGCTGTCCAAATAAAACAAGTATCAAAAGCATCACCGCAAGGAGCGGTATCATTGCCACAAAGCTGATAAGATACCAACCAAGGCTTTTTGTGAGAAGCTTATTAAGCCAGCCCATAAAGCCGCTTTTCTCCGCCGAATTGCTGAGATATCCCGTCTGCGCCTTTATTTCACGGCGAATGAGCCTTACGGACATAAGCATATAATTCATTGGAAAAACCAACATCATCACCGTGAAAAAGTTATCCATATTCTTCAAAAGCTGTATCACCAGCAGTATATCAAGCACATTGCCCATATACACCCCTGCAATGAGCATAGCCGCAAACAACGGCGGTTTTCTCTTTGTTATAACACTCAACAGTACAATGCACACCATAGCTATAAAAAACAGGAAGAAAAAACTAAACCTATACTCCCCTGCTATGGGTGTATGAAATTCCCCATGAACAGTTAGAGGAACATCATATTCAACGCCAAGACCTAACCCGTCAAGGTCAAAAACAGACAGCAGCGAACCGATTACCACCGTCAGCACATCAAACAGCGGTCTGTCCAATTCTTTAGGTGCATTCTCAAAAAGCCTTATAACATTTATTACTGTGAAAAACAATGGAAGTCCAACACATATCACAAGCGCAGACGACCATATAAAAATTGCGTCCATAATGCTCTCCCCTCAAACAGCTTATGAAATATCTGCCATATCCAGATAATCAACACCATTATTGGTGATGAAATCTTTTCTGCCCTGCAAGTCGTCACCCAAGAGCATATCAAACATCCATTGTGTCTGCTCGATATCGTCAGGCTCTATCTTTATAAGACGTCTTGTGGCAGGGTCCATTGTCGTAAGGCTCATCATCTCAGCCTCGTTCTCGCCAAGACCTTTTGAACGCTGGATATCAAACTTTTTATTACCTATCATTTTGAGTATCTTCGTCTTTTCGTTCTCGTCATATGCAAAGTAAGTCTTGTCGGAAGTCGTTATCTCAAAGAGCGGTGACTCCGCAATATAAACATATCCTTTTTCAATAAGGGTCGGCACAAGTCTGTAAAGCATTGTGAGTATAAGCGTTCTGATATGGAAGCCGTCAACATCGGCATCAGTACAGATAACTATTTTGTTCCAACGTAGGTTGTCGAGATTGAACATAGATATCTCCTTGTTCTTGCCCGTCTTGACCTCAACGCCACATCCTATGACTTTTATAAGATCTGTGATTATCTCGTTCTTGAAAATCTTATCATAGTCAGCTTTCAAACAGTTGAGTATCTTTCCTCTTACAGGGATAACAGCCTGAAACTCTGCATTTCTTGCCATTTTTACAGAACCAAGCGCCGAATCACCCTCCACTATATAAAGCTCACGCTGAGAAAGGTCTTTTGAACGGCAGTCAACGAATTTCTGCACCTGATTTGAAAGGTCGATAGAGCCTGCAAGCTTTTTCTTCAGGTCTATTCTTGACTTCTCAGCCTTTTCACGGCTTCTCTTGTTTACAAGAACCTGCTCTGCTATCTTCACCGCTTCGTCAGGATTTTCAATAAAGTATATCTCGAGATTGTGCTTTAAGAACTCTGTCATGCACTCCTTGATAAACTTGTTTGTGATAGCTTTCTTTGTCTGATTGGCATATGAAGTCTGTGTAGAAAACGAACTTGAAACAAGCACCAAGCAATCCTCGATATCCTGAAAAGTAATAGGCTTTTCGTTTTTCAGATACTTATTGTTGCTTTTGAGATAAGCATTTATCTGAGATGTGAAAGCACTCTTTACAGCGTCTTCCGGTGAGCCGCCATGTTCCAGAAAGCTTGAATTGTGATAATATTCAAGACATTTTACCTGATTAGAGAAAGTGAACGCCACAGAAAGCTTTACCTTGTAATCGTCCTTGTCCTCACGGTCACGACCCTTGCGGTCGCCTGTGAAAAACTGCACCGAGGTCAGAGGCTTTTCACCTGCTATCTCTGCAACATAATCGGCGATACCATTCTCATAATAGAACGTCTTTTCTTCAAAAGAATTGTTCTCACGCTGTATACGCAGGATAAATGTGATATTAGGGTTTACTACTGCCTGCTTTTTCAGAACGTCCTCAAAATATTCGTTCTCAATTTTTATATCAGTGAAAACTTCAAGATCAGGTCGCCAATGTGTCTTTGTACCTGTCTTTTTCTGCTTTGTTTCTTCCTTTTTAAGACCGCCGACGTTTCTTCCCTTTTCAAAGTGCAGGTCATACTTATATCCGTCACGGAAAACCTCGACGTCCATAAACTCAGATGAATACTGCGTCGCACAAGCACCCAGTCCGTTAAGACCCAACGAATATTCGTAGTTATCTCCGCCGTTATTATTATACTTGCCACCTGCATAAAGCTCGCAGTAAACAAGCTCCCAGTTATATTTTTTCTCACGCTGGTTATAGTCAACAGGACAACCACGTCCGAAGTCTTCCACCTCGATAGAATCGTCATTGTACTTTGTAACGATTATCTTATCGCCATGACCGTCACGAGCCTCGTCTATAGAGTTTGAAAGAATTTCAAAAACAGAATGTTTACAGCCCTCAAGTCCGTCAGAGCCGAATATTACCGCAGGACGCTTTCTTACTCTGTCCTCCCCCTTAAGGGATACTATATCTTCATTTGTATATTCCTTTTTATTTGCCATTTCTCATTTCCTTTCTTACGGATCTGAAGAATTTTTTACATACAAATTATATTATAACACAAAGTCAACGATTTTGTAAATACATTAATTAAACATTTTTCAGAGCAAAGCCGAACATTTGTTTTGTTACTAATAAACAAAAACACAGGCTATTGATTATTTGAAAAAAATATTATATAATATAGGTAGCTTAAAAAAATCGGAGGACAAAATGGATATTACGATAAATGCACCGCAGACCGAAAGCAACTCAAACTCTGCCAAAGCAATGTCCCTTAACAATGGGCTGATATGGTTTATATGCTTTGTTCCGCTTATCGGCTTGTTTCTTGAAAACTATGCAAACTCTGCCACCGCAGGAGCGTTCCTGTGGATACTTGTTCCGCTGTTCATGATAGGCTGTTCCATTGCAGATTGCAAACAGCTTATAAAGCATGGCATTGATGCTGCACACCTTTTCAAATGGGTATGGCTCACGCCTGTTTATGTATACAAACGTGAAAAGCTTTGTGGAAGAGAGCTTTATAAAGCAATAATGTGTGGATTTTTCATTATCGCTGCCATGTTCATGAATGGTTTTACGCAGAGCATAAAAATAGACAACGACTATATGCTCGTATCTGCACAGAACAGTTATGTACAGAGTCTTGACAACTTTTCGGGAAATTCATCAAATATAATCGGTGAGTGCATAGCTTCTTATCTGGGTGAGGACGCAAAGTGGGATTGCACAAAGAACGGTCACAACTACACAGTAACAGTAAAAGGCAAACATGGCTCTGATAACTACACCATTTCCTTTTTAATAGTATATGACGGCTTCACCTACAGAAAATTCACCATTTCAGACGTGATAAAAAATAAAGTATCACTCCGTGACGATGAATTTAGTGCTGTATGCAAAGAGATATTCACAGAAGATAAAAGCGACACCGACAGCAGCAATGAAGAAAGTTCAAATTCACAAACAGAATAATTTCATGAGCGGACTTTGTTCCGCTCTTTTTGTTGTCAGTGTACATAAATGTGTACTAGCAGATATGGCACGATTTGTGTATATGCACAAAGGTGATAAATTTGTCACTTTTCTATTGACTTTGCAAGGTAAAAGTGATATTATTGTCACATAAGGTGATAAATAAATCACCTTGTATATGCAGCTGTTTAAATCACAAATGAAAGAAGATGTAGAAATGAATGACAAAACGGAGATAAAAACAGACAAAATATCATACAAAAAGTATTACAGACAGATGGGTATTTTGGGCACGCTGGGTGGAGCGATGTGGATATTCTATTGGGTTATGGAAAAGGTGCTGCCTGCGATAAAGAAAGGGCACACACTTACCAATGTGATAAACCTTATCGTATCTTTGGGAACGCTTGTGCTGATCGCCGTATGCATAACAAAGATGATATCCACGGTCGGCAAAAGAGATACAAATGACGAGCTTACTCAGCAGACAACAGCAAAGGTCAATCAGACTTTTATAACGTTCCTGTTCACGATTGCCTGCCTGTTTATTTCAGTTATGACTTTGTTTTCCGATATTTTAGGAAGATTTAAGGTCACACTAAACGAATATGTTATAACAGGCTTGATATGGTTTTGCTATGCGGTGTACAATTTTATAGGGCTGTATTTTGAAAGTAAGTTCGATGATGACGAGAACTAGAGGAATAAAAATGAAAGCGAAAAAAGAAAAGAAAAAGATAACTCTGAGAGAATATCACAAAAAGCGTATGGTAACAGGAATTGCAATACTTGTCACAGAGATATTTGAAAACACGGTGGAGCATTACAAGCTTGATAATACAACTTGGGCGACGGTAATATTCGTTGTGTTGGCTGCCATGACGGCTTTATTTGCAGTAATATGGCTGTATGCAAGCTGTCAGAAAGTTGACAAAGAGGACGAAATGGCAAAAGAAAATATGCTCAAGGCACATCAAAGTATCACAAAAATGTTTTTGATAATATTAGCAGTGGCGATCTTTATATCAATGTTCTGGGACGGAAGTATAACCATAAAGATAAACAGCGACAGACTGTATCAGGTATGGTTTATATTTTGGTTCAGTTATATGACCCTTGAAAGCGGATTTTTGCTCCACCATGAGGGCAAACTCAGCACCGATGAGGAGGACGAGTAATGCCGGAGCTAAAAACGAAACTCAAGGAATACCGTGCCAAGCTTGACATGAAGCAGGGTGACCTTGCGGAAAAAGTTGGCGTCAGGCGTGAAACTATCATACGTCTTGAAAAAGGACAATACAATCCGTCCCTAAAGCTTGCAATGGATATTGCAAAGGTATTTGGTGTATCTGTAGAGGATATCTTCTCTTTTGATGATGAATAAAGCTGAAAATACAGTAAAGCAGACGGTTTGCAGGATTTTGGTGCAGAAGAAAAGCATATACTGAAAATGCAAATACAGACATATAAGCACATATTCTAACGTGAAAAGATAAATATTGAATATACGTTGCTTATGCAATGATTATCTTTAGTTTACGTCATATTACTGCGTATATTAGTGCAAAAGGCAAAAGTGAAATGAATTGTGAGAAATCGAGAGAAATGGAGCAAAACGAAGAGAATTAAAGAGAATGAGGGATATAAATTAAAAATTCGACGTTTTGACTATTGACAATCGTGAAAAGCTGTTGTATAATAGACAACGTTGTGAGTTCACAGGGCGAAAAATGCGGCTGTGAACAGACTTTTTAAAATTCTGAATGGAGGAAATAATATGTCAACTTATATGCCAAAAGCAGGCGACATTACTCGCACATGGTATATTCTCGACGCTGAAGGTCAGTCACTCGGTAGAGTTGCTGCTAAGGCTGCTCACATTCTTCGTGGCAAGCACAAGCCAACTTACGCACCACACGCTGACTGCGGCGACCATGTAATCATCATCAACACAGATAAGGCTGTTCTCACAGGCAAGAAGCTTGATCAGAAGATCTACTACAACCACTCCGACTATGTAGGCGGAATGAAAGAGACAACTTTAAAGGAGATGTTAGCTAAGCATCCTGAAAGAGTTATCGAACATGCAGTTAAGGGAATGCTTCCAAAGGGACCTTTAGGA